>OIZQ01000111.1_pt1 | contig 55933 bp, 44 predicted proteins | sample 1588491 | NCBI WGS metagenome assembly OIZQ01 (sample SAMN03283262) | human gut metagenome | biome: human-associated habitat; material: feces | host: Homo sapiens | place: USA | collected 2013
CCCGCCAAAGCTTCAGCCGGATTCACCCACAGCGGATATTTCAATAGCGGATATTTCAATTCACCTGAAAATATCAAAGGACTTATTAGCCGGCGTGAACCGCCTTTCGGGAATCTCTGCGTTGCAGAAGCAGTAGGCCGACCACCAGTACAAGACCAATCAGGTCTGTAATCGTTCCAGGATTAATCATCAGCAGACCGCCAACAATCAACAAAGCGGCGCGCCATACCGGTACCTTTGTGTATACATAACGCTCTATGCCGCAGGAAACACCAAACAGACCAACAAATGATGTAATGACAATCTGAACGATCTGCATCACCATCGATGCGGTACTGGTGCCTTCGTCAAAAATGAAAAGCATCGCGGGATTGAGTCCAAAAATATAAGGAACGATAAAAGCGGCGATTGCCAAACGGGTTGCATTGATCGCGGTCTTCATCGGACGGGAGCCTGCAATGGCAGAACCTGCATATGCCGCCAGTGCCACGGGAGGTGTGATATCCGCAACAATACCGAAATAGAACACAAACATATGCGCCGCAAGCATCGGAATTCCCATACGGGTCAGGATCGGGGCGCAGGTTGTCGCCATGATGATGTAGTTTGCTGTCGTCGGGACACCCATGCCCAGCACGATACAGGTGATCATGGTCAGGAACATCGCAATAATCAAATGCCCGCCGGAAAGCTTGACGATCTCCGTAATAATGCTTTGACCAAGTCCCGTCATAGTGATCACGCCCGAGATCAAGCCTGCGACTCCGCAGGCAACCGCGACGGAAAGGCTGGACCTTGCGCCGCCTTCCAGAGCATCCAGAAAAGTGATAAGGGTCATCCGGCTTTCTTTACGAACCATCGAAACAGCAATGCAGGCCACCGTAGCGACCATTGCCGAGCGGGACATGGTGCGTCCCTCCAGAATCATCCATACCAAAAGGACCAACGGGAAAAGCAAATACCAGCTTCTCTTGAACAGGGCGAAGAAGTTGGGAAGCTCTTCGCGAGGAATTCCCCTCAACCCTAAACGCTTGGCCTCCAGATGCACCATGATAAAGATGCCGGAGAAATAGAGCGCCGCAGGAAGAATCGCGCGGGCGATAATCGAGCCATAGGGCACACCGGCCATTTCAGCCATCAGGAAGGCAGCCGCGCCCATAATGGGAGGCATAATCTGACCGCCGGTAGAAGCGGCCGCCTCCACCGCGCCCCCGCCGGCGCTCGTCGAGGCCGAGAACAGGCAGGTCAGGTTCCTGGCCGCCCGGATATCGGAGGCCCTCGACGAGGCCGGGGCCCTCGAGGCCGAGACGGCGGCGCTGCTCGAGGGCGACGAGACCTACGCGTGCCTGCTCACCGTGCCCGGCATCGGCCCGAGGACCGCGGCGCAGCTCGCGGTGTCGGTCGACATCGGGAGGTTCCCGGACCACGGCCACCTGGCCTCGTACTGCGGCATAGCCCCGAGGGTGAGGAGCTCCGGCACGTCGGTGAGGTCGGTCAGGGCGTCCAGGCGCGGCGACGCGAGGCTCAAGTCCCTGCTGATCTTCTCGTGCAACAGCCTGGTGAGGTCCTCGGGGCGCTACGGCGAGTACTACCGGGCCTGCAGGGCGCGGGGCATGGGGCACGGGCGGGCGCTCAAGGCCGTCGCGAGGAAGCGGCTCAGGGCGATATACGCCGTGATGCGCGACCGGGTGCCCTACCGGGAGTAGCCCCGACGGTTGACAAAACTATAGGAACACCCAATGACTACTCCGACAACGTCGATGTATTGGCAACGCCAGCGAGCGGGTCGCATTTGAGACAAGGTGACGTGAAACGAAAGGGCGCTGACCTTCTGGTCGCGCCCTTGAAGTTGAACGTCAGATTGTCCAAATGCGGCCCGCGCAGCGTCGAGCCGTTACGCGGTTCGTAGAACCGCGTAACTAATTAGTACATCTTTGCGCCGGCAGGGATGGAAGCGTCGAGCTGGATCAGGTTGAGACGCTCCTCGCCCTCCTCCTCGTGGATGGCGCTGATGAGCATGCCGCAGCTGGGAATACCCATCATCTTGCGCGGGGGCAGATTGGTGATGGCGAGCAAGGTCTTGCCGACCAGGTCCTCGGGCTCATAGTATTCATGGATGCCGGAGAGAATGGTACGGTCGGTGCCGGTACCGTCATCGAGCGTAAAGTTCAGCAGCTTCTTGGACTTCTTGACGGCCTCGCATGCCTTGACCTTCACGGCGCGGAAGTCGCTCTTGGAGAAGGTATCAAAGTCGACGAACTCCTCAAACAGCGGCTCGACGGCAATCTTGGAGTAATCGAGCGTGGGCTTGAGCGGCTTGACGAAGGGGCTCGCGGTGTTGCCGGCCTCGGCAGCCTTGGCAGCAGCGGCACCGGACTGGAAACCCTTCTCGGGCTTCATGTGCGGGAACAGCAGCACGTCGCGGATGGAAGCCTGGTTGGTGAGCAGCATGACCACACGGTCGATACCGATGCCGATGCCGCCCGCGGGAGGCATACCGTACTCGAGGGCGCGCACGTAATCCTCGTCGTACTCCATGGCCTCGTCGTCGCCGCCGGCCTTCTCGGCCATCTGGGCAGCGAAGCGCTCGGCCTGGTCGACCGGGTCGTTGAGCTCGGAGAACGCGTTCGCGTACTCGTGGCCGGCGATGACCAGCTCAAAGCGATGGGTCAGGCGTGGGTCATCCTCAAAGCGCTTGGCAAGCGGGCTAACCTCGATGGGGTAATCGCACACGAAGGTGGGGTTGACGATGGTGTCCTCGCCCAGCTCGTCATAGATCTCGGCGATGATCTTGCCGGCGGTCCACTCGAGCTTGATCTCCAGGCCCTTCTCGCGTGCGGCGGCAGCAAGCTCCTCGACCGGCGTGTCGATGGTGACCGGCTTGCCGAGCACGTCGGAGACAATGTCGGTCATGGGACGGCTTGCCCACTCACCGGACAGATCGATGGTCTGACCCTGGTACTCAATAACCTCGGGGTTGCCGATAGCCTTGTTAGCGGCCTTAATGACACCCTGGGCGAGTGCCTTCATGCCCTCGAGGTCGGAGAAGGCACGGTAGGCCTCCATCGTAGTGAACTCGGGGTTGTGGGTAAGGTCCATGCCCTCGTTACGGAAGATGCGGCCGATCTCGAACACGCGCTCAAAGCCGCCGACAATGCAGCGCTTGAGGTGCAGCTCGGTGGCGATACGCAGGTAGCACTCCTGATCGAGCGCATTGAAGTGCGTGATGAACGGCTTAGCCGTAGCGCCGCCCTGGATGGTCTGCAAGATGGGGGTCTCGACCTCCATGTAGCCATCGGACTCCATAAAGCGGCGGAACGTGGAGAGAATCTGCGAACGCTTGCGGAAGGTCTCGCGAACGTCGTCGTTGGCGATCAGGTCGACATAGCGCTGGCGATAGCGGGTCTCCTTGTCGGAGAGACCGTGGAACTTCTCGGGCAGCGGGCGAACGGCCTTGGAGAGCAGCGTCGCGCTCTTGGGGGCAACGGAAAGCTGGCCACGCTTGGTGCGCACGACTACGCCGGTCACGCCCAGGATATCGCCCAGGTCGAGGGCCTTGAGCGTATTCCAGGCAGCCTCGTCCATGTCGTTGATGCGGCAGAACAGCTGAATCTCGGCAGTCGCATCGCGCACGACGATGAACATGATCTTGCCCTGACCACGCTTGGCGACCACGCGGCCGGCGATCTTCACGACGTCCTCGGTGTCCTCGCCATCGGCAAGCTCGGCGTACTTAGCCTCGATATCGGCGACGTAGTCCTCAAGCTCAGAGTGCTCGGGATACGGGTTCTGGCCCGCCTCGAACAGGGCGGCGCGCTTGGCCAGGCGGGTGGCGCGCTCGTCGTTGAGCGTCGATGCCTGATCGGCGGCGTTCTGGTTCTCTGCCATAAGTTAGCTCCTCAAACTAAAACGCTCCCCAGGATTCGGTCCCAGGGAGCGAAAACATACCTTTACGCGGGACCGTGGTCTAGCGTGCGATCTTGGCGATGGTGTAGACGCGAGTCTTGCCGGAAGGCGTAACGACCTCGACGGAGTCGCCCTCGCCGTGACCAATGATGGCGTGACCGACCGGAGACTCGTTGGAGATCTTGTGCTCGAGCGAGTTGGTCTCGGTGGTACCGACGAGCGTGACTTCCATGACCTCGCCGTTGGGATCAATCAGCGAAACGGTGGAACCGATGGAGACGGTCAGGTCGCCCGTGGTGGCAGCAACCTGAGCGTTGGCGAGGATGGCCTGGATCTCGGCAATACGAGCGGCGTTCTGGGCCTGCTTGTCCTTAGCGGCGTCGTACTCGGAGTTCTCCGAAAGGTCGCCGAACGCGCGGGCTTCCTTGATGTCCTCGACGATCTCCTTGGCGTAATCGCCCTCACGCCAGGCGAGCTCCTCGACGAGCTTCTGGCGGCCCTCAGCGGTCAGTACGATCTGGCTTGCGTCCATACGGATATCTCCCCAACTCTGATCAAACAATCAACTGTCAACAAAACGAAAAAGACCGGCTAGCCTGCGGGCAAGCCGGTCAGGTGCTCACCCCAAAGGGATGGGACTACTCTGCGTCCGCGTCGCTGTCCTCTGCCTGCTTCTTCTTGGCAGCAGCGAGCTTGGCCTCGAGCTCAGCGATCTCCTTGTCCTCCTCGGACTGCTCGACCACGACCTCCTCGGCCTGCTTGGTCTCGGCCTTATCGTCGCCCTCCATACCCTCGCGGATATTCTTGACGGTAGAGCCGAGGGACTTGCCGAGCTTCGGCAGGTTCTTGGGCCCGAAGATAATCAGGACAACGACGAGAATAATGATGAGCTCAGGAGCCCTCAGTCCAAACATGTAGACCTCCACAATACAGCGAGACAAGCTCGAATGAGTATACCGCGGGTATCGCGGTATCACAACAATAGCTAAAAAAAGGGACCGCAAGAAGCGGTCCCTCCTCATGCTCTGGTCGGGTTGACTGGATTTGAACCAGCGACCCCTGCGTCCCGAACGCAGTGCTCTACCAAACTGAGCCACAACCCGTTAGCTCGACTATAGTAACAAAGATTTCCGTCGTGTGCTAGAGAAATTTTTACTTCTTTGGCACTTCGACGCGAACCGTGTTGGGAATGAGCTCCGTCGCGCAGACCCACCAGTCATTTTGCTGGGCAGCGTCAGCAAGCCTTTCGGCCGTGACGGCGGTGTCGCAAATGGCAAACGAACAGGCGCCCGATCCGCACACATCTACAGCAATGGTGCCGTCCTGTTTACGCAGCCAATCGAGGACCGTTTGAATCTGCGGCTCCATCTGTGCGGAAATGACACCCAGGTTGTTATGGATGAGTGCATATGCCGTCTCGGCATCACCAGCACGCAAGGCAGAAGCTATCGCGCCGGGCTTGTCCGCAGGCACCGGGGCCTCGTCAAAACGTCGATAGGCTTCAATTGTCGAAACGCTTGCCTCGCGCGGCTTGACCAGCACGACGGGCGTCGCGGGCAGCGCGGGGTACTCAGTTGCCAGCACGTCTCCCCCACCTACGTAGAACGCAGGACTCGCGTGCAAAAAGAACGGGACGTCAGCACCAATGCCCCGCGCAATATCGTCGAGCGCTGGGTCGGTGCGATCAATGCCCCAGAGCTCCGCCAAGGCGACAATGACCGCGGCCGCATCCGTCGAGGGGCCGCCCAAGCCGGCGCACAATGGAATGCGCTTCTCAATCGTCACGCAGATGTTTGCCTCGCGACCATAATGCTCGGCCATAGCAACCGCAGCCCGATACGCCGTATTCTTTTGCATGGGAAAATCTGATGCCGGAACCGTCTGGACGGTCAGCGCCTGCGCCGGCGTGACCGTCACGGTATCGGAAAGACCGACGGCCGCCATCAGGGAATCGACCCTGTGGTAGCCGCGGTCATCGCGCTCGGTATGAACCCCCAGGTAGAGGTTAATCTTTGCCGGCGCGGAAAGAGTCAAGGACCGATCGGTCACCGTTAATGCTCCTCGAGCTGATTGCCGAGCGGGGTAAAGATGTGCTCGCCGCTCTCGGGGTCGAACAGCTCGACCTGACCGGTGAGCACATCGATATACTGGTAGGACTGACGCGACTTGCGGCCACGACGCTCGTCGACCTCGACAATGAAGACGGCCGGGTGGACGCTCTTGATGGTGCCCATGCGCTCGACGACGCGGGTACGGCCCATGTTGGCCTTAACCTTGACGCGATCGCCCACCATATCGGTCAGCTTCTCGTGGATGTCGTCGACGTGATTGACTTCCATCTCTTCCATGAACAGGGCCTCCAGAAGGTGCAATTCAAAAAGGGGATAATACCCCTAAGATAGACAAAACTCTAATACTATAGCACCCTGTTGTGGCCATACGCAAGTAGCTAAAAAAGCCCGGTCCCAAATACGTACCAGACGACAACCTCGCATGACCAGTTGTTACGCGGTTTGGTAAAACCGCGTAACCTAAAGGTTGTCGGTGTCCAAGACGATGGTGAATGGGCCGTCGTTGACCAGGTCGACCTTCATGTCGGCGCCAAAGATGCCGTGCGCCACGTGTTCGACATCTTGACGAACGAGCGTCAGGAAGTACTCGTAGAGCTCGTTGGCAACATCGGGCGCGCCGGCATCGGTAAACGACGGACGGCGACCGTGGCGGCAGTCAGCGAACAGCGTGAACTGCGACACCACGAGCACCTCGCCGTCGACATCGGCAAGCGCCAAGTTGGTCTTGCCGTTCTCGTCCTCGTTGATACGCAGCCCGCGGAGCTTGCCCCACAGCTTGTCGGCCTCGGCACGCGTATCGCCATGGCCCACACCCAGCAGCACCAGGTAGCCGCGTCCAATGCGGTCCACGCACTCGCCGTCGACCGTCACGCCGGCGTTGAGCACGCGCTGCACCACCGCACGCATGGCCTACTCCTCGCCCGTCAGCTTGGCGGACAGATGCTCGAGCGCGTGGAAACGATGGCTGATGGCGTTCTTCTCGTCAGCCGTCAGCTCGGCCATGGTCTTGCCCGGCGTGTCGACCGGCAGGAACAGCGGGTCATAGCCAAAACCATGGTCGCCGCGGCCCTCGTGCGCGATAACGCCCTCGCAGGCGCCCTCGCCATAGGTAACCAGACCGTCCGTGTCGATGAGCGCGACGACGCTCATAAAGCGCGCGGTGCGGTCCTCATCTGCCACGCCTTCCAGGTTAACGAGAAGCTTGGCGTTGTTGGCGGCATCGTCGCCGTGCACGCCCGCATAGCGCGCGCTATACACACCGGGCTCACCGTCCAGCGCGTCGACGACCAAGCCCGAATCGTCGGCAATGGCCATAAGGCCCGTCTCCTCAACCGCGGCTTGGGCCTTGATGATGGCGTTCTCCAAAAACGTCGTGCCGTTTTCCTCGGGATCCTCAAAATCACCCAGCTGGCCGAGCGCCACAAAGCGCACCTCGGGCATGACCTTGCCCAAAATGGCCTCGATCTCGGTGAGCTTATGGGCGTTGCCCGTTGCCACGACGATGGTCGCCGCCGGGTCGAGGGTGTCGATGTCGATCTTCTCAAGTGCCATGACTGGCCTCCTTGTCTCTATAGCAAGCCGCGTGAGGGGCGTTTGGGCACTTGACCTCTCCCCTCTCAGGCGATCGGACCTTTCAACGCAGCATTTCAGCAGATAAAACCTACCAAAATAAGCCTGTCCCTTTTGGCAGGTTAGGCGATGGCTTGGCGCTGAAGCTCGATGAGCTCGGCGATACCCTTGTCGCCCAGATCGAGCAGGGCGTTGAGGCGTTTGCGGTCAAAGGGCGCCTGCTCGCCGGTGCCCTGGAGCTCGATCATCTCGCCGGTGTCGGTGGCGACGAGGTTCATGTCGACCTCGGCATGACTGTCCTCGGAATAATCGAGGTCAAGCAGCGTATTGCCGTCGACAACGCCCATAGAGATGGCAGCCACCTGGCCGGTAAGCGGGATGCGCTCGATCTTGCCCGCCTCGACCCACATGGCGAGGGCGTCGTGCAGCGCCACCCAGGCGCCGGTGATGCTCGCTGTACGCGTGCCGCCATCGGCCTGAATCACATCGCAGTCGACGGTGACGGTGTACTCGCCGAGCGCCTTCATGTTGACGACGGTACGCAGACTGCGGCCAATGAGGCGCTCGATCTCCATGGAGCGACCCTTGCGGTTGGCGTGCTCGCGTTTGCAACGTTTGCCGGTCGACGCCGGCAGCATGGCGTATTCCGCGGTCACCCAGCCGGCCTTGGCGCCCTTTCGCCAGCCCGGCACGCCCTCCTCGATAGTGGCGGCGCACAGCACGCGCGTGTCACCGAACTCGGCCAAACACGAGCCGTGGGCGTGCTTCATGACGCCACGGGTGAGCTTAACGGGGCGCAACTCGTTGGCGGCGCGACCGTTGGCGCGGTTGACCTGCATGTACTCCATAGAAATTTCCTTTCGGCAAAAGATGTGGCGAAGGCTTTGGCGGCTGCCTTACATCTATTTCAGCTCATCGATATCGATATGTTCGATGCTCTTGAGCGGCTGACCAAAGATAAAGCTGCCCGCCACCGCAAACTCGGCAATGTTATCGGCCGTCGTGGCAAAACGATGCTGCGGCTCGGCGGCGTCGCCCGCCAGCTGCTCGCGGCGCGTGAGGATATCGGTCAGCTCGCGCGTGGTCTCCTCGGCGGAACTCACGACGCGCACCCCAGGCCCCAGCGCATGCCGGATAGGTCCCACCAACAGCGGAAAATGCGTACAGCCGAGCACCACGGTATCGATACCGTGGTCGCGCAGCGGCTCAACCGTGGCACCCACCAGCGCACGCACGGCAGGCGTATCGAAGATGTCCTCGTTCTCAAGCCACTGTTCCTGCAGATGTGCACCCGAGGCGAGCTCGTGTTCGACAACCTCGACAAAGCTCGAGGCAGGACAGCCGTATACATCGACGCCGGCATCCAGATCCTGAATGGCGCGCGTGTAGGCGCCCGAGCGAATGGTGAGGTTGGTGGCGAGCACGCCCACGCGACGCGTACGCGTGCTGTTGATTGCTGCACGGGCACCCGGCGCGATCACACCGATCACGGGAACGTCGAGCACCTGCTGGGCCAGACGCAAGGCCGCAGCGGTCGCCGTGTTGCAGGCGATGACCATAATCTTGACGTCGTGCTTCGAAAGCCAACGACCCGCCTGCAGCGCAAACGAGCGCACTTCATCCTCGGTGCGCGTGCCGTAGGGGCAGCGCTTGGTGTCGCCAAAGTAGTAGACGGACTCGTGCGGCAGCGCCGTCGCAATCGCGCGCGCAACCGTCAGACCGCCCAAACCAGAATCGAACACGCCAATCGGGCGCGTGTCGCCTGCCGGATTCTCGATATCGGACATTACCTCACCAGTCTCTCTCGAAAAGACATGTCCAAGTGCAGCGACGCCGCGCTACGAACGCGCCGCGACCAGCAGCTCTGCCGTCGCCGCCCAACCGTCGACAATTTTGCCGCGCGTAACGAAAGCGTTCTCGCAGGCAGCCAGGAACTCGGGCGCGCCGGCGCTCGTCAGGCCATTCTCGACCAGGCAGAACGTGCCCACGTGATCGGCCATGTAGAAGTCGGACTCGGAATCGCCGAGCGCGAGCGTCTCCTCGCGCTCGATCCCCAGGTGCTCGCAGAAGCGCGCAATGGCAACGCCTTTGTTAAGACCCGCCGGATTGATGTTGAAGGCGCGACCGTCCTCGACGCGATTAAGCTCGAGCGTCGTCGGCTTGGACAGGTGCGTCAGATGGCCGTTGCAGGCCCAGACCAGACCGCAGCCGGCCTCGTCCAGGATGGCCTGGACCTCATCGTCGGGCACATCGCCGCGCATGCCGACGGTGACCTCACGGTACTTGTAGCCGGTCGACATGTCGTTGTGGTACTCGATCTTGTGCGGCCAGCGGGCGAGGATCTTCTCGCACACGCCGGCCTGCTCGATCACCTGGTGCGGAGTAAGGCCGCAGGCGGGGTCGTAAGGCATGTCGCCGGTCAGATACTCCCAATCGTTGGCTTTGAGGTCGTACATGACCAGGCCGCCCATCTCGCCGATGTAGGAGTTGAGGCCGAGCACGCGCGCGTCCTCGTGGATCATGGTACGGTTGCGGCCCGAGGTGGGAACCACCTGGATACCAGCGCGAGCGAGCGCCACGACGGCCTCGACGAGTTTGGTCGAAGGGTTGCCGTCGTTGTCGCGCAGCACGCACGAGCCGGGCGCGAGCATCGTGGCATCCAGGTCGGTAAAGACGTACTTGACCTTGGCCAAGCGCTCGCGCATCTCGCCCGAAAGCTCGGCAACGGTCGGCAGGGTATTGTGGGACATGGTTACTCCGTTTACGTAGAAGGATTTGGACTTGGACGGCATGTTTTGATTGAGGGAACACGCTTATGGCGGCAGCGCACTCAGGGCGCCGCCGCCATCATGGTTCATTAGTCAAACTGGGTAACATCGATCAGGCGATTGGCCAACGAAAGGTCGCTCTCGATGGGCACGAACTCGTCGCCCACGTGCATGAGCTCCTCGTCACCCTTTGCCAGCAGCAAGACAATGGTAGGAGCATCGGGGTTGACGTACTCCTCGCGCGCCGCCTTGAACGCCGCATGCACGGCAGCTTCGCGATCGAGGATGATCTTGTTCGGCGTATCGTCGGGAACATGTTCGGCAAGCTCGCGACAGACCTTCATCGGGTCCTCGTGAGCCGGGTCCTCATTGGCAAAGATCATCAGGTCGGAATACGGTGCGGCCTCGCGCGGAAGCTGCTCGCGGCGCTCCTGCGCCTTGCCGCCGGCAGCGCCAAACACCGCGATGACCGGGCTGGCGGGAAACGCGCGCTTGACCGACGAGAAAAGCGAACGGAACGAAAGCTGGTTGTGCGCATAGTCGACGACGCAGATCACGCGGCCGTCCTTCGACTCCACGACCTCCATACGGCCCGGCACACGCAGTTTGGAGAGGCCCTTCTTGATAGCCTCGATACCGATGCCGATCTCGCGCGCAGCGGCGATAGCGACCAGCGCGTTTTCCACGTTAAAGTCGCCCGCGATGCCCAGCAGGACCTTCTCCCCCGTCTCGGACTCGTCGGCACACAGGCCATGCAAGTTGAACTCGATGCTAAAGCCGACCATGCGTACGTCGCTTGCCCACAGGCTCGCCTCGGGATGCTCGACCCCAACGGTCACCAAGCGATCGGCCGTCGACGCTGCCTCTAGCACACGGTCAACCTCTTCGGTGCCTAGATTCACCACGGCGGTCTTTGCCTGGTCAAAGATCCTGAGTTTGCTCTCAAAATAATCCTCAAACGTGGGGTGTTCGATCGGCGAGATGTGGTCGCGGCCGATGTTGAGGAAGCACGCCACGTCAAACGGCAGATTCTCGACGCGTTGGTACTTGAGCGCCTGGCTCGAAACCTCCATGACCATGGACTGGCGACCGGACGTGCGGCAGTTGGCGATATGGCGCCAGACCTCGGGGGCCTCGGGCGTAGTATTGGTGCTCTCGTAGCACTCGATGCCATCGTCGGTACTCACCGAGCCGATCATGCCGCAGGACTCGCCCGCCGCTTTGATAATCGACTGGAGCATAAAAGCGGCCGTGGTCTTTCCCTTGGTACCGGTGATACCCACGATCTTGACGTCGTGGTCGGGACGGTCGTAGACCTCCGGCGGCAACAGGGCCATGGCCGTGCGAACGCTATCAACAACCAGCATCGCAGCACCGCTCTCCTGCGCCAGCGGCTCCAGAGACTCGACCAGTGACTCCTCGCACACAAATGCGACGGCGCCCGCATCGAGCGCCATGCTCAAAAACGCGGGCTTAAAGGCAGCACCTTTGCAGAAGAACACGTCACCTGCCGAGACCGCGCGCGAATCAAACGAGCAGCCGGTCACGGCACGCTCGTCAACCCGCTCTGATGCGCGCAGCTCGCCGCACACATCGAGAAGCTTGGCAAGCGTATCGACCGTGGTCACGGTCGCGGAATCAGAATGGTGCATCTTTCACCTTTCTCAGCCATTTGGCAGGGACGGTTTTATAGTAACTGAAACGCACCCACGCAAAAACGGCTCCCGGAGGAGCCGTTACGCGCAGGCGTTCGTCAGCCGAGGCTAGGCAGCCCGAACAGCGGGCTGGTCCTCGTCGATAAAGAAGCGCTTGTACCACACCAAGAACACGAGCGGCGTATAGATCTTGCGCTGGAAATCGCCCTTGCCCGCAAAGTGCAGATCGAGCAGGTGCATGAGTTCGTCGGTATTGAAGAACTCGCTTGCCCACGGCGCGGTGAAGTACTCCTTGACATAGTCGTACCACTTTTGCTCGCGCAGCCAGTAGACAATCGGCACCGGGAAGCCCACCTTGGGACGGGTGGCCCACTCATCGGGCAGCGACTTGTTGGCAGCGTGGCGGAGTACCTGTTTGTTGCCGTTCTCGTTGATGCGGTAGCGGTCGGGAATGTGCTCGGCGAACTCCATGACTTTGCGGTCCAGGAAGGGCACGCGCAGCTCCAGTGAGTGTGCCATGCACATCTTGTCGGCCTTGAGCAGAATGTCGCCCGGGAGCCACATGTTCATGTCCAGGTACTGCTTCTTGACCAGTTCGGGCTGACCCTTCACGCGTGCGTAGATGGGTGCAGCGAGCTCAAAGGCGCCGTCGCCGGTGTTGTACTCGGGCTTGAGCACGCCGTCGACCTCGCGCTCCGGCCATACCAGAGCCTGTCCCAGGAACGACTTCTCGGGGATCTCGGCACCCTTGACCAGGAAGTTATGTCCCTTGAAGTACGGCATATGCAGCGCCAGGTTACCGAGCGCGCGACGGATGGGCAGCGGCACCATCTTTTTGTACTTGCGCACCGGGACCGTATCCTCGTAGTAGGCGTAGCCGCCAAAGAGTTCGTCGGCGCCTTCGCCCGAAAGTACCACGGTGACGTCCTTGCGGGCCATCTCGGCCAAGAACCACAGCGGCACGGAAGACAGGTTGGACTGCGGTTCGTCCATGTGATACTGGATGTCCTCGAGCGCACCGAAGAACTCGTCGGCGGTAATCATCTTGCGAACGTTTTCGACGCCGAGCTTATCGGAAAGCTCCTTGGCGTAGTTGGTCTCGTTGAAGTTCTTGTAGTCAAAGCCCACCGAGAAGGTCTTGTCGGGCATGAGGCAAGCGGCGATGTAGCTGGAGTCGACGCCACCGGAGAGGAACGACGCGACCTTGACGTCGGCGATGCGATGGGCCTCGACGCTCTCGTGCACGACCTCGTCCAGCTCGTCGACGTACTCCTCGAACGGCTTCTCGACGGCAGAGTAATCGCAATCCCAGTAGCGCTCGATGTTCATCTTGCCGGTCGGGATATCGACGGTAAAGTAGTGCGCCGGCGGCAGCTTGTAGACACCCTCGAAGAAGGTCTCCTCGGTTGCCGAATACTGCAGCGTCATGTACGGACGCAGAGCCTTTTTGTTGACCGCCTTGTGGAAGTGCGGGTAGTCCAGGAAGCTCTTGATCTCGGAACCAAAGAGCACGCCCGGAGCGCCGTCGCCCGCATCGGCCATGGGATAGTAGTAAAGCGGCTTGATGCCAAAGATGTCGCGGGCGCCAAAAAGCTTGTTCTTCTTTTTGTCCCAGATGACGAAGGCGTACATACCGCGCAGGCGATCGAGGACGGCCTCGCCCCACTCCTCGTAGCCGTGCAGGAGGCTCTCGGTGTCGGCGCCGCAGTGGAACTTGTAGCCCTTGGCCTCAAGCTCGGAACGAAGTTCTTGGAAGTTGTAGATCTCGCCGTTGAAGACAATGACGACGCTGCCGTCCTCATTGGCCATGGGCTGAGCGCCGGCCTCGGTCAGGTCGAGGATCGACAGGCGGCGGAAGCCCAGGGCAACGCGGCCGTCGATAAACTGACCGCCCATGTCGGGACCGCGATGGACGATGCGGTCCATCATCTTGGTGAGCACCTCGGATTGGTTATCCGTCCCACCGACAAAACCGACAAAACCGCACATATACTATCCCCTCTGCTGTTGCTGGGCATCAAATCGAATCAGTAGCTTTTGAGTATACCCGAGGGCGTAAAGAGGGGCGGAATGTTCAGGCAATCTCAACTGAATCAGCTCCGCTGTGACACGCGCCGGTTACCTTTAATGGATATGAGGTGAATGGGGCGATTGTTTTGCTATACTCTCTCCGCACGGGCGATTGGCGCAACGGTTAGCGCAGGTGCTTTACACGCACAAGGCTGGGGGTTCGAATCCCTCATCGCCCACCACTGATTTGATAGGCTCCCAGCAATGGGGGCCTTTCTTTTTTGGACCCATCGCAGAGGGATTCGAACCCGACAGGGTGCGAAGCTGAGGAAACGCGAAGCGTTTTCCAGCGCAGCACGCGAGGAGCGGAGCGACGAAGCGGATGCGGGCGGCGCCAGCCGCACGCGGACATCCCTCATCGCCCACCATTGAATTGTTAGGCCTCCGGTGTTGGAGGCCTTTCTTTTTTGTGCCCGGCGCATGGGATTCGAACCCGCCAGCACGTCTGTCACAAAGGCTGTGGCCAAAAAATGGCAAAAATGAGTACTGTTACTAATTTTGTAGCAGCGATTTTTGGGTTTCACTGGGTAAATCTAGCCCTGAATCAGCGATTTGAAGCCTTTGCTAGCTGTTTTCCCATTAACATAACTGAACATGTGTGGTCTAACTAATCCTAGATAGTCGGTTTCATATGAGATTCAACTGGTAACAGTACTCATATTTGATGTTTTTTGACCAGCAGGTCTCCCTGCCTTAGCAAATCTAAGGCAAAACGGGTTCCAGACCGCTGAATCATGCCGCATAGGGCACGTCCGCAGTCCGGAACTCGGTCCAAATTGAGTTATTGCGCCGCGTTAGCCCAAAACACCCGACAGAATCTCGATCAGACTGTCCACGTCGGCTTCCTCGCAGACGAGTGGCGGCAGGAAACGCAGCGTATGCGCACCCGTAGCGTTAATCACGGCACCGGCGGCCAGCGCGCCGGCCACAACGTCGTGTGCATCACCCGCAGTATCGTCCAGATCACAGCCGAGCATCAAGCCGCGACCACGTACCTCGGTCACGTGCGGCAGCTTGGCGAGCTTTGCCTCCATATAGGCGCCTACCTTGGCAGCATGGTCGGCATAATCGCCGCGCACGAGCGCGGAGAGCGTCGCGGCGCACGCCGCAATGGCCAGGCAGCTGCCGCCAAAGGTCGAGCCGTGGTCGCCGGGCTTAAACACGTCGGCAATCTCCTTCTTTGCCATGACGGCACCCATGGGCACGCCATCGGCAATGCCCTTGGCAAGGCTCATGATGTCGGGCTCCACGCCATAGGTTTGGAATGCAAACGGCTTGCCGGAGCGGAAGATGCCGCACTGGACCTCGTCGGCGATAAGCACGGCGCCCACTTCGTGTGCCAGGTCGCGCGCTGCCGCCATAAACTCCTCGGTCATGGGGTGCACGCCACTCTCACCCTGGATCGGCTCGAGCATCACGGCACAAATCTCGCTCCCCAGCTGCTTAAAGATCGCACGCAGCTCGTCCACATCGTTGGGCGTGCAGGCCACAAAGCCACCCGGCAGCGGGCGGAAGCTGTCCTGCAGCCAATCCTGCATGGTGGCGGCAATGGTCTCGAGCGTACGGCCGTGGAAGCCGCCGCGCATGCACACGATGGTGTTGCCGCCATTACCGGCACGCTTGGCGTACAGGCGCGCGAGCTTCATCGAGCCTTCGTTGGCCTCGGCGCCAGAGTTGGCAAAGAAGGTCTCCCAAACCTGCTCATCCGCAGCCGGGGCACCAAAAGCAGCTGCCGTGGTCTCATCGCCGGCGACAATGGCATCGGCAAGCACGCGCGCACCATCTACGTCGTCGTTAGCAAGCTTGGACAACAGCGCCGCGACCTGTCCGCGCTGCTCAATGTAGAAGTAATTGGAGACATGCATGAGCTTTTTGGTCTGTGCCTCGAGCGCCGAGAGCACAGCCGGGTCGCCATGACCTAGGCTGCACACGCCGATGCCGGCAAGAAAGTCGAGGTACTCACGGCCATCGTCGCCGGTGAGCTTCATGCCGTGACCCTCGACAAACTCGACCGGAGAGCGGCCAAAGGTATGCATAACGTAATGGGATTCAAGCGATTGCTGAGCTGCAAGTGACATGGGATGCCTTTCGTTGGGCGCCAGACGGCGCGGGGCTATGGGTGCAGGAATGGGGCGGCTGCGGGTCAGCTAGACCGTCTGAAGCTTCTCGACCTCGTCAAGGTTTTCGGTCAGACGCGCAGCAAACGTCGAAAGCGGATGCGGATGCGTATCGAACTCGTAAGCCGTCTCGGTGGAATGGATCACGGTGCCGACGCCGGCATCGGTCAGCAGCTCCAGGAGCAGCGAATGCGGCGTGGTACCGTTAATGATGTGGGCACGAAATACGCCGCCGGTAAGCGCATCGACGGCCGCACGCAGCTTAGGAATCATGCCCTTATCGACCTCGCCGCCGTAGAGCATTTCGTTGACCTCGTCGAGCGTTAGGTTGGAGATAAGCGAGTCCTTGTCGCTAAAGTCCTTGTACAGGCCATCGACGTCGGTCAAAAAGATTGCCTTATGCGCGTGGAGCGCCGCGGCAACGGCACCGGCGGCGGTGTCGGCGTTGATGTTGAAGAAACCGCCGTCCTCCCCCGCCGCGACAGTAGCTATGACGGGGATGTACTCGCTATCGAGTAAGCGCTCGATATAGTCGGTGTTGACGTGCGTCACTTTGCCCACGCGACCGAGCTCGGGGTCGAGCGGCTCGGCGATGAGCGTGCCGGCATCGCTGCCCGACACGCCCACGGCCAGGTTGCCGTGGTGGTTGATGGCAGCAACCAGCTCCTGGTTAACCTTGCCGCCCAGCACCTCGCGCACGATATCCATAGTCGCCGGCGTGGTCACGCGCTGGCCGTTCTTAAACTCGACGGGAATATCGTAATGGCTCAGCGCCTCGTTGATAGCCTTGCCGCCGCCGTGCACGATGACGGGGCGCATACCGATGATCTTGAGCAAAACGATGTCGCTCATCACGTCGCGGCGCAGCTGCTCATCAACCATGGCGGCTCCGCCATATTTGATAACAACCGTCTTGCCGGTCAGGTTCTTAATCCACGGCAGCGCTTCGAACAGCAGCTGCGCGGTTGCTTCGTTGGATTCGCTCGAACGACAATCGCGTGCGAATTTCATAATCTGCCTCGTCTTTCGTATCGTTATCGCGCCGTGCTCCGCTGTCCGCAATCGCGGCAAGATGCGCAGCGTGCCTGGAATCTAGGAACGGTAATCGCCGTTGATGGAGATGTATTCATGCGTGAGGTCGCAGGTCCACACGGTCGTTGCCGCGTCGCCTGCGCCCAGGTCGGCCGAGATCACGATCTCGGGCGCCTCGAAACGTCGTAGAGCCTCGTCCTCGTCAAAGGGAACAGTCAGACCATCGCGACAGACAGGCATACCCATCATGTCGATGGAAACGTCTTCCTGATTAAACTTCACGCCGCACTTGCCAAGCGCCATGGCAACGCGGCCCCAGTTGCAGTCGTGGCCGGCGATGCAGGTCTTAACGAGCGGCGAGTTGGCAACGGCACGAGCGGCGATATCAGCTTCCTCGTCGTTGGCGGCTCCGGTAACGTTGACCGTAACAAGCTTGGATGCGCCCTCGCCATCGGCGGCAATATTGCGCGCCAGGCTCTCGCACACCTCGTGCACGGCGAATGCCAACTCGTCAAAGGCATCGGAGCCCTCGACGATAGGCTCGGCATCTGCGGCAGCGGCGCCGGAGGCAAGCATGATGCAGGTGTCGTTGGTCGAGGTGTCGGAATCGACCGTTACCTTGTTAAAGGTCTGCTTGACGGTCGAGAGCAGCAGGGCATGAAGTGCCGCAGGCTCGACGGGGGCATCGGTGGTGATAACTGCGATCATGGTGGCCATGTTGGGCATGATCATGCCCGAGCCCTTGCACATTCCGCCCACCGTATAGACATTGCCCGCATGACCCGCAGCCTCGCTGACGTAGGACACGGCGTACTCCTTGGAGTGCGTGTCGGTCGTCATGATGGCACGAGCGGCATCGGCGCCACCGTGGGCGAAGAGCGCCTCGTAGGCAGCAGGAATGGCGGTCTCAAACGTGTCGATCGGCAGAATCTGGCCAATCACACCCGTGGAGGCAACCAGAATCTGCTGGGGCTCGCAGCCGATGACCTGCGATGCGATGTTGCACGTCTCGCGCGCGCATGCAAGGCCGGGCTCACCCGTGGCGGCGTTGGCATTGCCAGAGTTGACCGAAACGCCGGCGATGATACCGTAGCCCTTGTCGGCACCGCCCAGGTTGGCACGGCTCACTTGCACGGGCGCCGCGCAAAAGCGATTGGTGGTAAACACGCCGGCACCGGGACAGGGTTTATCGGGCACGACGAGCGCGTAATCCAGACGCTCGGGGTTCTTGCGGAACCCAGCGTGGATGCCCGCAGCTTTAAAACCAGCCGCAGCCGTAACGCCACCCTCGACGGCGCGAATCTTGATATCAAACAGCTCGGTATTCATCGTCTTCATGACTCCTTATGTCAAACAAAAAACGGACATCGGTTGGTGCGCCATGCCAGTCGTAATCATGAGACCAGCTTAAGAGTGGCGCCCCACTCGATGCCCGACTACCAAATCGTTAACAATCGAATGTGCTACACCGGGCACGCCACTGTGGGCAAGCCTCGTCGCTCGTCAAAGCCAAAGACGATATTGGCGCACTGGACCGCTTGGCCCGCAGCGCCCTTGCACAGATTGTCGATGGCGCCCGTCGCCACCAGCACGCCCGCGCGCTTGTTGAACGCAAGGCCAATCTGGGCGGCGTTGGTGCCGACGACCGAAGCCGTCTTGGGCTGCTGGCCGGCATCGAGCACGCGCACAAAGGTGCGTCCAGCGTAGAACTGCTTGTAATAGTCGACGACATCCTCAAGAGCCAGGGAGTCGATGGCCTGCGGCGTGAGCGGCAGCGTCACCGTGGAGAGCAGGCCGCGCTTGAGCGGTGCCAGATGCGGGGTGAAGACGACGCGATCGGTCAGGCCAAGGATCTGCTCAATCTCGGGCGTGTGGCGATGCTTGCCCACGCCGTAGGCCTCCAAGTTCTCGTCAGCGCTGCAAAAATGCGTACGAGCGTTGCAGGACTTGCCGGCACCCGTCACACCGCTGATGGCATCAACGATCACGGGGCCGCTCTGGGCAACCCAGCCAGCGCGCACGGCGGGCGCGGCGGCAAGGCTCGTTGCGGTGGGATAGCAACCGGCGCAGGCGACCAGCACGGGTTTGCCGTCGGCATGGCTGGAAGCAGCGGTCTCTAAGTCCTGGCAGAACAGCTCGGGGAGGCCGAAAGCACGCGTCTTGAGCAGCTCGGGGCTCGTATGCGCGGCGGCATACCACGCCTCGAACACGGCCGGATCGCTCAGACGGTAGTCGGCAGACAAATCGAAGCAGGAAACGCCTGCGGCAAGGAGCGCGGGCACCTGTGCCATGGCAGCCGTGTGCGGCACGGCAAGAAAAACCGCATCGCAGCTCTTGAGCTCGGGGGCGTCGTGCGTGGTAAAAAGCAGATCGCTCACGCCGGCAAAGCTCGGATAGACCGAAGACAGCGGCTGGCCAGCATCGGCGTTGGACGTAATGGCAACAAGTTCAAACTCGGGATGGCCGAGCACGAGGCGAATGAGCTCGGCTCCGGCATATCCAGCCGCGCCGACGATTCCAACCTTCAATGACATATCAGACTCCTTGTCTGCGATTTATGCACCGATGCGCATTTCGCAGTGGTCGTTATGAAGTGGGTTGAAACTTTAGCACCAAAAGATGCATGAACACGTAAATGGCTTGCATATTCATGCATTGAAACATTCCCGACACATTCGCTTGAAGGAATTGACAAATTGAGCGGGCCCCGTATTGACCGGCGCTCCTAACGGCGCCGGGCAATACGGGGCCCGCCCATGCGAAAACCAAGTTGTTAGGATGAGCCAGCTGGCTAGAGCTCGACCGGCACCCATTCGTCGTGATTGCAGATAAAAGCCTCGGGATCCTCGACGCTAAAGAAGACGAGCGTGGGGTCGTTAGGCCCCTCATAGTGCTCGCCCAGGCGCTCAAGATGCTTCCAACCGGCCTCGCGCATTTCACTCGAAGCCCGGTCTTCCAGCCCCGCACGCCCGCGCAGGATCAACCAACCATGGCCCGGCCACCAACTCGTGGCCTCAAAGCGCTGGTTTTGCAGAAGCTCTTGCCACACATCTTTGGTGCGCGCCGTCACAAACCACAGCTTGCCGTCCTGAATCTGTGCAAACGAGAACGGACGCACATGTGGCTGCCCGTCCACGCTTGTCGCCAGATACCACGCCGGCACCGACGTCAAATACTCCAAAACCGTATTCAATCCGTCCATGTGTCCTCCTGGCACTAGCTAATTCAGAACGGGTAGTTAATTTGAGACGCGCTAGAGTTCCAGGCGCTCCTCGCTGCCGTCGATATCGCAGAAGCGCGCGGCAATGTTGCGGACCGAAAAGAAAGCGAGGCGGCCGTCGTTGGCGCTATCGTGTTGTTCGCCGATGCCCACCATGTGTTTAAAGCCCGCCTGGCGTACCTTGTCGTTCACGACCGCATCGTCCTCGAGCGCGGCCTCGCCGGTCAGTACAATCCAACACTCCCCCGGTTTCCAACCCGAAACCTCAAACTTGGGGTTCGCGCTGAGCTCGGCCCACACATCCTTGTCGCGCGATGTGCAAAACCACAGCTTACCGTCATCGACCATGGCAAATGAAAACGGCCTCACGCGAGGCTGATACCCGTCGGCCACATCGGTCGTGGCCAGATACCACGCCGGAATGCGCCTGAGATACGAACAGGCGCGCTCAAGCTGAGCCGTGCGGTCGTTGTCGGTCATAGGGACCCCTTTCTTGCGCTCGAATCGCGCCTAAACAAGTTGAAGATTGATGACGATGACGCAGATGAGCAGCAACGCCGTCACCACCGCCGCCAACGCATCGCTGCGGCCAAATGCAAGCGCATGCAAACGTGCGCGGCCCTGCTCGCCATGATAGCAACGGGCATCCATGGCGGCCGAAAGCGTCTCGGCATGACGGAACACGCCGGTGAACAGCGGAATCGCCACACTGCCGAGCATGCGCACGCCGCCGAGCGGGCCTCCCGTCACGCGCGCACCGCGGCTCGCCTGCGCATCGGCCGTCTGCTTCATCTCGGTGGCAAACTGCGGCATAAAGCGCAGCGCGATACCCATAATCATGCCGAGCTCGTGCGCAGGAAGTCCCACACGCGCAAACGGCGCGAGCAGGCGCTCAAAGCCCGCGGTGAGGTCGAGCGTGGGCGTGGTGAGCGTAATGGCGCTCATGCCGGCCATCATCAAGCTCAGGCGGCACGCCATAAACGCCGCAGAACGCAGCGAGCCCTCGCTTATCTGCAAAAAGCCAAGCTGCCACAGAATGCGCCCGCTCTGGTCGGAAAACAGGTTGAGTACCGCGACCACGATGACGATTGCCAGCAGCGGCGCCATCGACGACAGAGCGCGACGAGCCGGCACCCGGGACACGGTATAGATCAGCGCGACGAAAACTGCTACCGGGGCCAGTCCGCGGAAGCCACTGACCGTGAGCGTCGTGATCAGAAACACAAAGCCCAAGAGCAACTTAGTTCGCGGGTCCAGGCGGTGGATCGCGCTATCGCCGGGATAGTAGCTGCCAAACGAAAACGCCTCCATTAGCAGCCCTCCTCTCGCGCGACCGTCTTGGATTTAGCAATGTCAGCGACGTTAGAAGGACCGCCCGAGCGACCGATTAGCAGGTCCACCAACTCGTCTGCCAGCGACTCAACCGTATAGAGGCCGTCAAAGCGCAGCGGCACGCCTGCCTTCGCAAGCGCCAGCGCCATGCGCTGGGCAGCGGGAACACCCAAGCCGATTGAATTAAGCTCATCCGCATGCGCAAAAACCTGAGCGGGCGTGCCCTCGGCAAACACCGCGCCCTCGTTCGTCACGACAATACGGTCGCAGCAATTGGCCAGGTCATCCATGCTGTGCGAAACCATGACAACGGTCAGGCCATCGCGGTGAAGTCGATCGATAAGCTCAAGGAAATCCCTGCGCGCAGCCGGATCGAGCCCCGCCATGGGCTCATCGAGCACCAGGACCTCGGGCTCCATGGCAAGCACGCCAGCAAACGCCACGCGCCGCTGCTGCCCGCCCGAGAGCTCAAAGGGGCTCTTGTCGCCCACCGTGGCCAGGTCGAGGCCCACGCGCGCGAGCGATGTCTCAACGCGGCGGGCAACCTCGGCCTGCGACAAGCCAAGGTTATGCGGACCAAATGCCACGTCCTGTGCCACGGTCTCGGCAAACAGCTGACGCTCTGGATACTGAAACACCACGCCGACCTTTGCCTTAACCGCGGCGGCGTCTTTCTTGCTTGACAGGTCGAGCCCCAGCGCGCGAACGGATCCCTCCTGGGGGCGAATCAAACCGTTGAGATGCTGGACCAGCGTCGACTTACCCGAACCGGTATGACCTGCCAAGCCCAGGAACTCGCCGCGACGCACCGCCAGCGATACATCGTGCAGCGCCCACGGGCTGCTGGGGTCGTTTCCCCAGAGGGCCTGTTTGTTCGATTTGCCCGCAGTGGCCGAGCGCTTATGCCAGCGGCGGCGCTCGCGCGGGCTGAGCGAATAACTGTACGAAACATGGGATAGTTCGACGACGGGCTCCGACGCGTTGCCCTCGTTGTCTACCGGAACAGTGCCGCCAGCGATTCCCAACTGGGATACGGAAGACTGCCCCGCGATGCCTGCTCCACTTCGCTCGGCATAAGCCTGCACAATCTCAGCGACCATATCCGCCTCACGCACCTGTGCGCAAACGGGTACGCCCTTCTCACGAAGTGCCCTACCTAGACAGCACGACGCCGGCATATCCAAGTTGAGCTGCGCAAGTTCGTCCGCCCGCGTCAAGATTTCCTCGGGCGTACCGAGCATGGCAACGCGCCCCGCCCGAAACACGGCGACACGATCGGCCTCGGCAGCCTCCTCCATAAAGTGCGTAATCATCACGATGGTCATGCCGCGAGCGTGCAACGCGCGGCAAGCCTTCATGAGGCCCTTGCGTCCACGCGGATCGAGCATCGAGGAAGCCTCGTCCAATATGAGCACGCGCGGTTCCATGGCGAGCACGCCGGCAAGCGCCACGCGCTGCTTTTGGCCGCCCGAAAGCGCATGGGTCTCGTGGCGCTCAAAGCCCACCAGGCCCACACCCTTCAGCGCCTCGCGTACGCGCTGCGCAATTTGCGCCGATGGCACGCCAAGGTTTTCGGGACCAAACGCAACGTCATCTTCGACAAGCGTTGCCACCAGCTGGTCGTCGGGATTCTGGAATACCATGCCCGCGGTCGAACGAATGTCGTAGACCAGCTCGGGGTCGGACGCATCCATGCCGTTGATGCGTACCGTGCCCGCATCGGGCTGCAACAGCGCATTCAGATGCTTGGCAAACGTCGACTTGCCCGACCCATTGCCACCGAGGATGCAGAAAAACTCGCCGTCCTCGATATTCAGATCGACGCCGTCGAGCGCCGGTACGGCACCGTCATAGCTAAAGGAAACGCCCCGACACTCAATCATGCGCGGCCTTTGACCTGGTCCTTTTTAGGCGTGATGAGGTTGGAGACCGCTTTATACACCGCCAGTGTCAACACCGAGTTAAGCACGGTCTTGATAAGGTTGAACGGCAGCACGGCAGGAATCATGAGCGGGGCGATCACATCGACCGAGCCATACCAGAACCATACGCCAATGGTAAGGTTTGCGACCATAGACAACGCCGTAGCGGCAATAACGCCGAGCACCAGGCCAATCACGGCACCCTTATAGGTATGCATCTTCTGATAGACGATAGCCGCAGGCAGAATGTAGCCCAGCGTGGCAACCAGGTTCATAAGCGCGCCGACCCAGTCACCCGTGGTGAGCGCATGGATAACGATAGCCATAGCGGCAACAGCAGTGCCGGCGCCAGGACCATACGCAAACCCGCACACCATCGCCGGTACCAGCGACGGGTCATACGTCAAAAACGGCGCCGAAGGAAGGATAGGCAGCTGCACGTACATAAACAGGGCGCCCAAGGCGCACATCAACGCCATGGTAACGAGCTGTTTGGTGCTCCACCTATTCGTGTTCTCAAAATGGATATGCTGCGACTGTTCAGACATAAGATCACCTGCCTCTTTCATCCGGACTCTAACCGTTGGTACTGGGGTTTCACCAGTTCAGCCGGCATGCGAACCAACACACGCACGGGTCGCGGACTCATCGGCTCGACGCAGGTCCTCGCCTGCGCCACGGCACCCCTTTGGCACCGCCCAATTTACCGCCAGTGGGGAATTCCACCCCGCCCTGAAACAGCAATTGCAAGTGTAGCACGAGAGGGTATTCGTGCAAGTATGCTGAGGCTAATTTATGGTGGGGGGAACGCTCCAGAAATGCGACCGGGACAAGTTAACGCGATAACCACGTTCTCCGTCCACGCCAAAGTAACGCGCCTTTCGCGGCAAAGCCGCGAAACAGCGACCGGGACACGTATCCCCATCAGCCACGATCTCCGCCCACGCCGACCTCAAGGCTGTAAACGCAGGGGATCCGGGGGCGTGACGGGGTTTCTCTCCGGAACATTCCGCACTGATATTTTCTGTATTGAAGACGTCGATGATGCACCCGTATACCATTGACGTCGACACCATCAGATGCGGACCGCGCGGTGACCCCACATTCCGCTGGCGCCCACAGGGCTGCCCTCGTTTCCTGACATGTCCCGCGCGGGCCGCGGCGAGCCGAGACCGCCGCATGACCTAATAGGAGCATGGAGCGATACCGCGGACCCGAACAACCGCATTCTATCGCGCCCCGTCAGTGTGCCGTCTGCCCGGTCCAGGCGAGCACGGAAAGAACGGAGCGAGACATGCAAAACGAATCGACACCCGGCGCCCGCGGGCCGGTCTTCTGCGGGGTCGACACCCACGCCGACTCGCACTGGCTGTGCGTCCTGGACTGGAGGGGCCGCAAGGTCCTGTCCCGCCAGTTCCCCGCCGACGCGGCGGGCTACGAGGCGCTCGCCGGGGCGATCGCGGCGGCCGGGGAGCCGGCCTGCGTCGCGATGGAGGGGACGTCGTCCTACGGGGCGGGCCTCACCAGGCACCTCGCGTCGCTGGGGATGCCCGTGCGCGAGGCGCTCTCCCCGGCGGGGATGCAGAGGAGGCGCCCGGGGCAGGGAAAGTGCGACGAGGCGGACGCGGAGAGGGCCGCCCGCGCGGCGATGTCCACAGGACGCAAAGAGGCTCCGCCGCGCAACGCGCGCAGCGGAGCCTCTTTGCATGTCCGAGGACGTTCCGGAGAGAAACCCCGTCCCGCCCCCGGATTCCCGGTGGGAGTTCTAGACCTTGTCGGCCTTAGTACATACCGCCGCCCTGCTGACCAGCGGTAGCAGCAGCGATTGCGTCCTCAAGCTGAGTGTTCTTGGGCACATCGGAGACGGTGGCCTCGGTGATGAGGATCAGGCTGGCGACAGAAGCAGCGTTCTGCAGGGTGACGCGGCTGACCTTGACGGGGTCGAGGACGCCCATCTCGATCATGTCGCCCCACTCGCCGTTGGCAGAGTTGAGACCCTGGCCGGCGGGCAGCTCGGCGACCTTGTCGACCACGACAGCGCCCTCAAAGCCAGCGTTCTTGGCGATGGTGGCGACCGGAGCGGTCAGAGCCTTCTTGACGATGTCGACGCCGATCTTCTCCTCGGGGTCATCGATCTCGACGGCATCGAGCGCAGGAGCAGCGTCCATGAAGGCGACGCCGCCGCCAGCGACAATGCCCTCCTCGACAGCAGCGCGGGTGGCCTGCAGGGCGTCCTCGACGCGATGTTTGATCTCCTTGAGCTCGGACTCGGTAGCAGCGCCGACCTTGATGACGGCAACGCCACCGGAGAGCTTGGCCAGGCGCTCCTGGAGCTTCTCACGGTCGAAGTCAGAGGTGGTGTTCTCCATCTCGCCCTTAATCTGAGCGATACGGGCGTCGATGGCCTCCTTGGAGCCAGCGCCGCCGACGACGACGGTGTTGTCCTTAGAGATGGTGACGGACTTAGCGGTACCGAGCATATCGGCGGTGATGTCAGCGACCTTCACGCCCAACTCGTCCAGGGCAGCCTGGCCACCGGTGAGGACGGCGATGTCCTCGAGAATGCGCTTGCGGCGATCGCCGTAGCCCGGGGCCTTGACGGCGCAGACGTTGAGGGCGCCACGGATCTTGTTGAGGACCAGGGTAGGCAGAGCTTCGCCGTCGATGTCCTCAGCGATGATGAGCAGGCCACGGCCAGCGCGCTGGACAGCCTCGAGAACGGGCATGATGTCCTGAACGCTGGAGATCTTCTGGTCGGTGATGAGGATGTACGGATCCTTCATCACGGCCTCCATGCGGTCGTTATCCGTGACGAAGTAAGCGGAGACATAGCCCTTGTCGAACTGCATGCCCTCGACGGTGTCGATGGTGATGTCGAACGTCTGGGAATCCTCGACGGTGATGACGCCGTCCTTGCCCACGACCTCCATGGCCTCGGCGATCTTCTCGCCGACCTCGGGGTCACCGGCAGAGATGGTGCCGACGGAAGCAATCTGCTCCTTGGTCTCGACCGGCTTAGCCTGCTTCTTCATCTCGGCGACGGCGGCGTTGACGGCCTTGTCGATGCCGCGACGGATGGCCAGCGGGTTGGCGCCAGCGGCGACGTTACGCAGGCCGTCGTTGACGATGGCCTGGGCGAGCAGGGTTGCGGTGGTGGTGCCGTCACCCACGGTGTCGTTGGTCTTGGTGGCGACCTCCTTCACCAGCTGAGCGCCCATGTTCTCGATGTTGTCCTCGAGCTCGATCTCCTTGGCGACAGAAACGCCGTCGTTGGTGATGGTCGGGGCACCGAACGTGCGCTGCAGCGCAACGTAGCGACCCTTGGGGCCCATGGTGACGGTAACGGCGTCGGCCAGAGTGTTGACGCCCTTGGCAAGCTTAGCGCGGGCATCGGTGTTGAACGTAATGTTCTTTGCCATGGTAGGTAATCCTCCAAAAGAAATGTGACTCGCGTCGCCGCTTCCGAGTCCTATGCGGCGGGCGCGTTCAAAGACGAATCAGAGATTCTGACGAGACTAGGCCTCGACGACAGCGTAGATGTCGTCGGCGCGCATCAGCAGATACTTCTCGCCGTCGACCTTGACCTCGTTGCCACCGAACTTACCGTAGATGACAACGTCGCCAACCTTGACGTCCATGGGGATGCGCTCACCCTTGTCGTTGACCTTGCCGGCGCCCACGGCAACGATGGTGCCGCGCTGCGGCTTCTCCTGAGCGTTGCTGGCGATGTACAGACCAGAAGCGGTCTTCTGCTCGGCCTCGTCGGGCTTGACCAGAACACGATCTGCAAGCGGCTTCAAAGACGACATGCTTGTCTCCTCCTTTTTGGGCCGCGCGGTTATACCACGCGAATTAACCCTTTTTGTTTGCGTACGCGTTGAATGGTACCCACGAATGGCGGGTTATACAACACGGAGTCAAAAAATCTTATTTTTTGGCACTTAGATTTTCTGAATGCCGGGGGATAACTTAGCGATGCCTCCCGTGTGGCTCCGGAGGGGCGGGGCGTAAGGTTTCCTGCTCGGGCAGTCCTGCTCGCACGAAGGCCACATTAAGTGGCCTTCGGCTCGTGCGGAACTCGCGATAAACCTTATGCCCCGCCCCTCCGGAGCCACACGGGAGGCAGGCTAACTAATTCGGGCCCGACATTCAGAAAAGTCAGTGCAGCAAAATGGCGATGCGGATAGGAACGTGGGTATGGTTTTCGCTGCGCGCACGGGTCCCCTGGGAAGCACCGTGCATTTTTGGGAGTATTCAGCAAGCCAGGACGGCTGCATACGCGCCGGACATACCTTATTGGTCCCAAGAACGCCTTCAGCGGGCGGTTTTGGTCGGTGGGCAGACCCCGTTGGGACAAATGGGCGTACTTCGCGCCGTACCGGAGCCCAAAATGACGTCAATCTCCGCAACGTTACTCAGCCGCAGCGGCACCGGCAGAGCTCGTGGTGCTGAATACTCCGTTTTTTGCACGGCACGGGCGGGGGTACATCAGGATCAGGAAGAACATCCCAGCCTTTTTATGCAATCTGTAATGGGAAGTATGCAAAACACTAAGAGTCAGCATTGCTGATGTCCAAATTGAGCGCACGAGACAGCAGCACCTCAACCCCGCGCCCAAATCCAACAGAGCGGGGACGCTCCTAACGAACCCCCATCGGCAAACAAATGCGGCTCGAGCGCCATCCCAAAATAGACTGCCCGAGCCGCGTTTAACGGTGCGGTATGAACGTCAGCGCTCGTAAATCAAGTTGCCTGCCAGGTAGGTGGCCTGAACCTTAGTGGTCTGGAGCTCTTGGGGATCGATGATGAGCGGGTTTTGGTCCAGGACTACCAGGTCGGCATACTTGCCGGGCTCCAAGCTGCCGAGGTTTTGCTCGTCGCCTGCCGCGTAGGCGCTGCCCAGGGTGTAGTTGCGCAGAGCTGTTGCCGCATCGATACGCTCGCTCGGTAACCAGCCGCCCTCGGGCCAGTGGCTTTTGGGGTCTTGGCGCGTGATGGCCGTGTAGAGCACGTTCATGCTGGTAACGGCTGTGATGGGACTATCGGTGCCGAAGGCTTGGCGGATGCCGCGCTGCTTATAGGTCGCAAACGGCCACATGATGCGGCTGCGCTCCAGGCCCAGGTCGCGCTCCGGTCCACCCGGGTCTAGTGTAATGTGGCAGGGCTGGCTCGAAGCAACCACGTTGAGCTTGCGCAGGCGATCGATGTCCTCGGGCAAGAGGTTCTCCAGATGCTCGAGCGTGTTATGACTGTGCTGGGGCAGGCCATACAGTTCGGCGGCCTCCTCAAAGATATCGAGCGCGGCATGGATGGCACCGTCGCCGATGACATGGATGCGCACGGTATGGCCGCGCTCCGCGGCCGCCAGAACCAGTTTGCGCATGCGCTCAGCCGGGACCGTCAGACGGCCCTGGTCGCCCGGGAAGCGCGGATTGGTATAGGGCTCGGTGAGATATGCCGTGTGTTCGCTCGACACGCCGTCGAAGAACTGCTTAAAGCCCGGCGCCGAAAGCAGCACGTTGTTCGCGTAACGTACCTGCAGCTCTTCTAAACGCGATTGGTCATCCAGCAGCGTGGGGAACAGATGGGCACGAATGTCCAGCTTGCCGGCCGTCTGCAGTTTGTCGTAGACATCGTCGCGGATAAAATCGCAGCCCGGCATGGGCATGAGCGACATATCGCAGATCGAGGTGATGCCCTGCTCGGCCATACGCCTCATTTGATCGGCGTAAGCGCTTGCGATGCGATCCTCCCCCAGCCACTCAAGGCAGCGCGGTAGCAACTGCATGGCAGCCGCCTCGTGAGCAATGCCCGTGAGCTCGCCGTTTGCATCCTTGTCGTAGCTGCCGCCCGCTGGCGGCTCGCTGTCGCGTGTGACGCCGAGCGCCTCGAGTGCGCGGCTGTTGAGCCAAAGCGTGTGCCCGTCGCCCGAATACATAACGCAGGGACGATCGGGGAATGCCGCATCGAGCGACGCCTTGGTAGGATGCTCGGGCGGGTCCCAACGGTAGTCGCGCCAGCCCTGCGTCACAACCCAAGCGTCATCGGGCAGGTCCTGGGAAAACTCGAGCGCGTGCTGCACCAGCGCAGCCTCGGACGTGCCCATATCCATGAGCATGTACGGCGAGGAGCCGACCGAGGTATGGAAGAAGTGCAGATGAGCGTCATGGAAACCGGGGCAGACAAACTGCTCGCCGTAATCGACCACCGGCGTGGCGGCAGGTGCGGCGGCAATCACGTCATCGGATGCGCCGACAGCGACGATGCGATCGCCCGCAATGGCAATCGCCAGCTCGCGGGCGGTATCGATGCCGTCTTGGGCGGTAAAAACGTTCTTGGAGCGGATAATCCGATCGATATGCTGCATGGGCATCCCCATCTCTGGCAGGAAATTCAACACTCCCGAGTGTACTCCCCCGCCCTTGCAACAAAACCCCAAGCGGCAAACGGCAACTTTACCAGCCCTAGCGGCAGGTGGCATACTGGAGAAAGCCTGTACGATTTTGCGATCAACCCAGCAAGGAGCAAATCGACCATGACGAAGACCAAGGCACAGCAAATTATGGCGGCAACCGAGGTTCGCGCGGCAGACGACGTCACCGCGGCCATCCAGGATATCGCCGCCGAGTTTGAACCCTACATCATCAAGCAGCGCCGGCACTTCCATAAGCACCCGGAGTTGAGCCTTGCCGAGGAGCGCACGACTTCCGACATCGCCAACCAGCTCGACGCCATGAATATCCCCTACGAGCGTCCGCTCAAGACCGGCTTGGTGGCAACGCTTCGCGGTACCGCGCCGGATGCCTACCGCGAGGACGGCACGCCGCGCCGCCGCATCCTGCTGCGCGCCGATATCGACGCCCTGCCCGTCACCGAGCAGACCGGTGAGGAGTTCGCCAGCGTCAATGAGGGTTGCATGCACGCCTGCGGTCACGACTGCCACATCGCCATGATGCTCGGCACACTGCAAATCCTGCGCCACATGACCGATGACATCCACGGCGAGGTCCGCATCGTGTTCCAGCCCAGCGAGGAAAACGGCCAGGGTGCTAAGCTCATGATCGGCACCGGCGTGCTCGACGGCGTCGATGGCGCCTATGCCGCACACATTTGGAGCGAGGTCGATGCCGGCACCGTGAGCTGCGAGCCCGGCCCGCGCATGGCCAATACCGACTGGTTCCGCATCGACGTCCGCGGCACCTCATGCCACGGCGCCATGCCCCAGCGCGGCCACGACGCCGTTATGGTGGCGGCAGAGATCGTCAACGCCCTGCAGACCATCGTCTCGCGCGAAATCAGCCCCTACGAGCCTGCTGTCATCACCGTCGGCGAGCTGCATGGTGGCACCGCGCGCAACGTTATCGCCGGCACCGCCTACCTCGCCGGCACGGTGCGCACCTATGGCGATTCGACCCACGAGGAAATGCCGGAGCTCATGCGCCGCATCGTGGAGCACACTGCGGCGGCCCTGGGCGCCGAGGCCGAACTTACCGACTACACCATCGCCAACTATAAGGTCGAAAACGATGTCGCCTCGAGCGAGCGTTGTCGTCAGGCCGTGGTCAAGTGCCTGGGTGCAGCCGGCGAAGGCCATTATCGCGGTACGCTTTCGGGCGAGGACTTCTCGGAGTACCTGCGTCGTGTGCCGGGCGTGCTCGCCTTTGTTGGCACGCGCAACCCCCAGATTGGCGCCACGTACGCCCAACATTCTTGCTTTTATAAGATTGACGAGTCGGTACTGGCCAAGGGTTCCATGGTAGCCGCCCAGTATGCCATTGACTTTTTGGCCGAGCCCACGCAAGAGGAGCTCGACGGCCCCACGATCGCCGCGGTTGCCGAGACCAACCCCGACTTGGCCGCCAAGCTGCGCTCTGCCAAGGCAACAGCCGCTGAGGCGCGCGACGCCATGCACGATGCTCGCACCGCCCGCCATGCTGCAATCAAGGGCATCCACGATGCGCGGGCTGCCGCTCGCCACGAGGAGAAGCGCGACGAGTAGCCGTCACGCCCACCCATAACAACCTGGCTAGAGCAAAGCGGGGGCGAACGTTATCTCAACGTTCGCCCCCGCTCATTCTTCAAGCGCTATTTCTACCATTTCTACCCCGTCCCCAAATGGCAGACGGCATGGCTACTCGTCCTGAGGCTCCTCGTCGGAGCTTGGCTCGGACGCCGACTCAGGTGCAGGTGCAGGTGCAGGCTCAGGCGCAGGCTCGGGCTCAGATGCCGTCTCAGGCTCGGGCGCCGGTTCAGACTCGGGCGCCGGTTCAGACTCGGGCGCCGGCTCAGGCTCGGTCGCGGGAGCGGGTGCAGGTGCCGGCGAAGCATCCGGAGCACTGTAACCCGAAGCAGCGGACTTCTTCTCGAAGGGCAACACAAAAGTCAGGACGTCGTCCTTATCCTCATCGGCCCACTCGCTTGCATAGCGTGCGGCCCAATAGCCAACGGCACGGTGCTTGAGCATCTTGCCAAAGACCGTAAGAAATACGGTGACAAAAGCGACCAGCACCAAGAACAGCGCGAGCGTGACGCCACCGCCGGTAACAATTGCCTCAATACCCGTAGGACGATAGTAGTAGCTATACATACCGACAGAGGCAATGGCGCCAAAGACGACCGTCAAGATCCATGTGACAACGTTGGCGACCAGGCCCGTCAAAAACTCGGGAAGGAACGAAGCACAGAACAGCTTGGTCTTGTTGTGCTTAAACGCCGCCCAGACCTTATCGAGCGAAAACGCGCTCTCGACACGCCCGGTCACCGCAAAGTGCATCACGGCGATGTCGGCGAACATCTTAAAGAAGACACCCAGAATCGCCGAGGCAATTAGCGCCAGGACAAGCAGGCCGAGCGAACCGAACAGCGCAGCCTCGAGTGCATAAGAGCCGTAATAAGAATACGAGCCCGCAGCGCCAATTACCACGCCCTCCACCAGCGAAAGCACTACACCGATAACGGGAATGGCAGCGATAACCTCGAGCACGACCGAAATAACGCTCGAAAAGACTCCGAGACCAAACGACGTGGAACGCATCAGCGGACGATCCATGCCGTCATCGATCTTAAGCGACAGATCGCGACCCCACTCGATGCCAAAGCCGGAACCGCACACGCTCGCAATGCAAGCTGCCAAAAAGCCGATGGCAGCCGCAATGCCGCCAATAACGGGAATAAACAACACGAGCACCGACACAACGCAAATCAGCGCCGGCAAAAACGCGATTTGGCATACACGCTGAAGCACACCCGGAGTCTTGGTCATATCTTGGAACGCCTGAGCCACACAGCCCTTTGGCGCATTCGCCACGGGCGGTTGCGGAACAAACTGCTGGGGCTGAGGCTGTCCCTGGGGAGCGGGGCCAGCGGCACCGGCATTAGGAGCACCACACACGCCGCAGAACTTGTCGTTATCGCCCATGGGGGCGCCACACTGCGAGCAGAACATAGAATCATCCCTTCGTATCTTGAACAAATCACTTGGATCGCAAACGATGTCTTTAGCATCATTATTGCCCAATGTGGGGTCAAATACTCAAAGATGACCGATTTGCAAGATACACGGCGCCAGCAGGCGGTTCGTTGAATACGTCTGTGCTAGTTCGTTCCGCGGAAGCCCTTGCCGACGATCTCGGAGCTGTCGACGATCGTGATAAAGGCACCCGGATCGACTTCGCGCGCATAGCGGCGCAGTTGCACGGCCTCGCGACGGCTCAGCACGCTCATGATCACCGTCACACACTTGCCCGAGAAGGCACCGTAGCCCCGGCTGATGGTCGCCGTGCGGTTGAGATGCTTGACGATAAACTCCTCGACCTTAAGGGGCTCGGAACAAATGACCGTGCAGACTTTGCGCAGGTGAATGCTCTCAATGGCTTTGTCGACCACAAGCGTCTTGGCAAACAGGCCGAGCACGCAATACAGACCGACACGCGGGCCATACAAAAAGGCCGCGATGGTCACGATGCCGATATCGACCAGTAGCAGGGCGCGGCCAATCTCGAGCGTGGTACGGCGTTTGAGGATCATAGCGAGAATGTCCGTGCCACCCGTCGAGGCGCCGATGTCAAAGACGATGGCACTGCCGAGCGCCGGCAAGATGACGGCAAAGCACAGGTCGAGCCACATATCACCCGTCAGAGAGACATCGGTCGGAATGAAGAGCTCAAACAGCGAGACGTAGGCGGACAGCGCAAACGAGGCGAAGACGCTCCAAAGAATCGCCTTGCGCTCCAAAAAGATAAAACCCAAAACGACGAGAACCGCGTTGATAATCCACATAAAGACGCCGACGGGCAAGGTCGGGAACAGCGTGGACAGAATGACCGACACGCCCGAGGTGCCGCCGAAGGCAAAGTGATTGGGCGTTTTGAACGCCACGATGGCAAAGGCCGTGAGGATCAGGCCCAGATTGAGCTCGGCAAAAAAGCGCGGGAAGCCCGGCTCCTGGCTGCGCTTTTGACCGGCACGCTCGCCGCGCTCGATATCGGTGCGATCGACCACGCGCTCCATCGGCACCACGGGAGGACGATGCATCTCCTCGGCAGCACGCGATGCCGCCTCTGCCGCGGCGGCCTCAATCGCCCATGCCTTGCTTTCTGTTTCGTGCTCGTCAGCCATTACGGCAACCCCTCGTTAACAATTTGGAAACAATGTGCCCATTAGGGTAACGCGGAACGCGACGATTGCAACCCCTAGTTAGACGAGCGGTATGCCTACATCGGGGGGCATACAAATAACGGCCGGCCACGCTTTTGCTTGCGCGGTCGGCCGTTTAACGTTTTCGCAGATAAAACCTGCCAAAACAAACCTGTCCCTTTTTGGAAGGTTACTCGTGCTGGCTGGTGCGGTGCTCGTACTCCTCGGGGGTGATGACGTCCTCGATGCGCAGGTTGACGCCCGCCACCTCAAGGCCGGTCATCGCGGCAAGGCGCTCGGTGACACGCGCCTTGACATCGTCGAAGATCGCGGGCGCATAGGCGCCGTACTCGATAATGACGGAGATGTTGACGACCACGCGATTGTCATCGGTGACCTCGACCGTCACGCCCTTGGTCAGGTTCTCGGCACCAAACTGTTCCTGCACAAAGTGCATAAGGTTACCCTTCATGCCCAGAACGTGCGGCACCTCGCGGGTGGCCATGGCGACAATCTTCTCGATCACGCCGTTGGAATAGGTCAGCGAGTCCTCGGACTCGTCCGCCTCCTCGTCCATCTCCTCGTTGTCCTCGTCCGCATCGGACTCGGCCTCGACGAGCGCCTCGTCCTCGAGCGTTACGTCCTCCGCCTCGGCGGCGACGGTCTCGTCTGCCTCGAGCTCGGTATCGGCCACATCGACCTTCGTATTAAAAGCCATGGTTCCTCCTTATGCCTGCCGCGGATGCGACAGTCGAATACATATTAGCGGCCGCTAAACAGACGGCCGAAGAAGTTGACGATCCCGTTTTCGCCGTCGCGAATTTGGCCGATCACGGTGCCGATCAGCACGAAGAATGCAATGACGAGCGTGTCCCACAGGCCGAGCGTGAGCACCAACACGGCAAGGATAAAGCCAGCGACGGCACCGAGCGTGGTGTTGGGATGACGCACAGCATAGCTCCAGATGGCAGCGCCCGTACCCTTGATGAGACCCATAGCCTCGTCAAAATCCGCGGCCGCCGCGTCTTGTAACTCAGTTGCCTCTGCTTTGGAATCAACAGGTTCGCTCGCCGGCGTGGCGCTCTGGTCAATCGTCAGGCGCGGCGTACGAGCGGTCTTATCTTGATTGGTATCACTCACCGGAAACCTCCACGGTCTGGACGGTAGTCTTGGACGGCAAAAAACGGACGCGCGTGGTCGTACCCGGCGTGCCGAGCATGGTGTCGCAAGCTTCCTCGATGCGCTGCTGCATCGCGGTAGCCAGAGATGCCACGTCCTTATCGTCAAGCGCGATAGCCTCGACCTTAAAACGGACGTGCGAATCGTCGGAACCTTGGACGCGGGCCTCGACATGCTCGATCATCACGCGATCGTCGCGCTCTGCAGCAGCCCTGGCGCACGAAGAAAGCGCCGCGAGCGTGACCTCGATATTGCGCTCCCCCGCCGGATGCACGCAGGACGGCTCGCGACGAGCAAACATCAGGCGGAAGAAGCTTACCAGCACGCCAATCGCCACAACTCCGCCGCATGCCGTCACGACAATGCGCGGCATGGGGTCGCGCATCAGCAGCATAAAGCGATACGTATACGGCCCCCAAAACTGGCAGACAAGCGTACCCAGCGCCACGATGGTGGCGGCAAGATACACGATCGCTAGGGCTCGTTTGAGTACGCGCACGTGGCGCTCCCTTCAAATCTCGGCTCTCGAAATGCAAAACGGTTCGCATCATTATAAAAGAGCCGGGTCCGGTGCTCTACGCACGCGGATCCGGCTCATCTATTCCACGAGGCTTGCATGCTCGCTTCATTATGCCCAGATATGCACGGCTTAACCCGTGCGGGCGCTACTCCTCCTCGAGGGCAGCGATGACCTCGTCGGTCATGTCCATGGTGCTGTAAACATCCTGGACGTCGTCGAGCTCCTCAAGACGGTCGATGAGGCGCTGAACCTTCTTGGCGTCGGCGCCAGAAACCTCGGTCGGGGTGGTCGGGACCATGGTGGTCTCGGAGCCCTTGACCTGGACGCCCTGCTCCTCGAGCGCCTTGGAGACAGCCATGACCTCGTTGGCAGTAGTCCAGACGATCCACTCCTCGCCGGCATCCTCGTAGTCCTCGCCACCGGCCTCGGCGATGGCCATCATAAACTCATCCTCGTCACCGGCAGCACCGTTGGCGATCATGGTCTCCTTCTTGGCGTTCTCGTCCAGGATCTCCTTGGCGACGACGATCTGGCCCTTGCGCTCAAACTGGAAGGCGACGGAGCCGGAGGTACCCAGGTTGCCACCAGCGTGGGAGAAGGCGGAACGGACATCAGCGGCGGTGCGGTTGCGGTTGTCGGTCAGGCAGTCGACGTAGACGGCGACACCGGCAGGACCGTAGCCCTCGTACACGATGTTCTCGTAGACGGCGGCGTCAGCACCCGAACCAAAAGCCTTGTCGATAGCGGACTTGATCTTGTCCTTAGGCATGGACTGAGCCTTGGCCTTGGCAACAGCAGCGGCGAGGCTGGCGTTGTTCTCGGGCAGCGGGTCACCGCCGAGACGGGCAGCAACGGTGATGTTGCGGCTGAGCTTGGAGAAGAGGGCGGAACGCTTGGCGTCCTGCGCGCCCTTACGATGCTTGGTTGTGGCCCACTTAGAGTGTCCGGACATACGTGTCTCCTATCGGTTTCGACCTAAAGCCCAGCGCAGATGCTCGGGCAATATAAACAAACGTCGTTATGATATACCTACTGGCCTGCGAGATAAACCCCAAAATGAAGGCGTCGTGATGATGGCCCCTTTGGTGCAAAGAAACCTGACCTCAATGCACCAAGTTAGAACCAGAGGAAGTCGCTGCGGGTGACGGTGGCGCCGATGGCGAAGGGCATGCAGGCGATGACCGGATACAGGTAGCGCATGTAGGTCGATCCGTTACATGGACCGATCAGGCACACGGCGAGCACGCCCAACAGCGGCACCCAGATCGCCAGCGCACGCCATGAATGACGACGCAGCAGGTAGACCACCACGGCGATCATGATCCACACATAGGTGGCCGAGCTCATGGTGAGCGAGATAAACGGGATGCGCTGCACCGCCACACGGTACAGATTGATCAGGTGGTCGCACCAGCGCACCACGTTGCTGTCAACCGGATGGAAGTCGAAGTACTTGAGGTTGTCGGGACGCGCCATGATCTCGGCACTACGCGCCGTGCTGTAGATCCAGGCATCGCGCGCGCTCGGATAAAAATAACCATAGTAGTTATTGATAAGCGCCGAAATATAGCACTCGGGATCCTTCTTAAACATCTGGGCCCATACCTCAAAATAGGCATCGATGTCCTCCTGCGAGGCGTACTCGTTAAAGCAGTTCTTGACGGCATCGGACTTGTCGGGGTTGTAGCGGCGGCCCAGGTTCTCGTACTTGAGTACGCGATCGATCACGGCACGCTCTTCGTCGGTCACCGAACCGTCGCAAGGAGCCTCCACGATGGTGCCGTCCTCCTTAACCGTGGGGTTGACGCCCGAGTTGAGGCCGTCGTGCTTTTGGACGAAACGAGCCGTCTGCTGGAACGGAATCGAGAGGATTTCGCGCTTGGAACCAGGCGTGATATCGTGCGCCGGCATAAAGACCTTGGTGAAGTACACATTAGAGGCAAGGCAGAGCGCGAGCACCGCGAGAACGCCAACCCAGCGGAAACGCGGGATGGCGCATGAGACCGCGGTGCCCGTCTGCTTAGCCGCACGACGAGCGACATGTACATCCCATGCGCAAAACGCCGCCGCGATTACGCATGCCGCCAGGGGAAACACCAGGCCTCCATTGCGCAAAAACGTGGAACCCATGGCAGCCAGCGCAAGCAACAGCCAGTCGTGGCGCGCAAAGAGCACGGGGGCTTTCTCGCCCGCTCGCTCGACATTGGCATCACGACGGGGCAAGCCACATGCCACGAGCTTGACGGTCTGTATCAGCAGCACCAAAAACGCGTCGGCAAAGAGCACGTCTTTGGTGAGCAACGCCGCGTAGTTAGAGAACATCGGCATAAACGCAAAGAACAGCAGGATCGTACCGCGAACCGGCAGGCTCACGCCCAGTTTGCGCAGCGACGAAATGGAATAGGCCATGCAGGCAGCCGTGATGACAAACTGAGCGCAGGTATAGATGATGAGGCCCGCGTTAGCGCTGTTGAACAGCGAAAGCCCCAGCTGAACGCACGAGCCGATAATGGCCGTGTGCACCACGGGATGGTGCCCGTTGAGCAGCACGTTGGGGTTGAGCAGGCGCAGGTAGTCGCTCGTGCCATTGGGATAGTTGAACCACTGGCGAATCTGCGCACCCGTATCTCCCATAAAAAGGCCGGGCAGCGAAGCGATGAGCGTGGGCGCCCAGGCGATCATAAGCACCAGGAAGGGCCCGGCAAAGGGATGGACCGAGAGCACGGCGTGAGCCACACGCCATACGCGGCCAAAGTGCGCTTCGGAAAACGGAATGCGCCGAGAGCTCAGCCAATCCAGGCACTCAAAAGCCAGATAGAAGGCCACGATCGCTAGGAGCATCCAGCCCGCGCCGCCAATCCAGGCGCAGATGATGCGGGCCTTGTCGCCAAGAACAATCTCGGCCGAGTCGATAAGGTCGTAGCTGCGGCCGAACACCATGCAGATGGCGAAAAACAGCGACGGCAGAATAATCGATGGGCGCCAGGTGTCGCCACGGCCAAAGAACACGTAGCGAAACGGCAGCGTGAGCAGGCAGGCAAGCGCAAGCAGCATGACCGCGTCGGTATGGCCGGCAAACGAGAGGAGCACCTCGTAGCACACGTACAGCATGCCCGAGGCTTTGGGGTCAATCGCCAAGACTGCGTTGCTCGACACCGGGGCGGGATCGATGGAAAACGCCGTGGTCGCCAACAGCGCGAGCAGAAATGCGATGAGCGTCTGCTTGGCGGGGTAGCGCTTAAACCAGACGATGCGGGCAGCGTCGCGCGCAGCCGTTGTGGAGAGGTCGGAATCCTTCACAGTCCGAAAAGCCTTTCTAGAAACCTGCCAAAAAGGGACAGGTTTATTTTGGCAGGTTTTATCTGGGGAAACGTTACGGTTCTGTCATCGTTGTCAAGCAAAACCACCACAAAGGTGCCTGTCCCCTTTGTGGTGGTTAGGAGTCGAGGTAGATGCGCTGGGGACGGTTGTGGCGGAGGGCAAAGATGACGAGCACCAGGCCCGCAATCACGAGTGGCAGGCTCAGCAGCTGGCCCATGGTGATGACGCCACCCAGCAGATAGCCCAGTTGTGCATCGGGCACGCGCACGAACTCAACGAGGAAGCGGACGATGCCGTACCCCATCACAAACACGCCCATAAACGTGCCCTGAGGCAGCAGCGGTTTTTTACGGCTGAGCACCTGCAGGATGCAAAAGAGCACAATGCCCTCGAGAAACGCCTCGTAGAGCTGGGAGGGATGGCGCGGCATATCGCCCGCGGTTCCGCCAAAAATCACGCCCCAAGGCAGGTCGGTCGGCTTGCCCCACAGCTCACCGTTCACAAAGTTGGCGCAACGGCCCAGGCACAGCGCCAGCGGAGCGCCGATCACGGCAAGATCGGCGATAGTCCATGCATCAAGCTTGTACATGCGGCACACGATGATGCCGCCGATGATGCCGCCCACCAAGCCGCCATGGAAGCTCATGCCGCCCTCGTTGGTGGCAAAGATCTCGAGCGGGTGCGCCCAGTAGTAGCCATCACCATAAAAGACGACGTAGAACAGGCGCGCACCGATAATGAGGCCAAAGACCACGCCGACTACGACACTTGTCAGGTCGTCAATCGTGATGTTAAAGCCCCAGCGACGCTGTGTGCGGTACATGACGACCGCCGTGAGCAGAGCGCCGACCACGTAGGCCAGGCCGTACCAGTAGATGGTGATGGGGCCCGCCGAGATCGCGACGGGATCAAGCATATGGTAGAAGTCGTTGAGCATGTCGACCCTCCTGCTCCCTACATACAAATGCGGCCGCGGGCCTTGCGCTCGCAGCCGCATATTTGGGCGTAACGTCTATGCGGAGTATGCCGTCCGCAGCTTTCGCATCTTAGAACGGCGCGTACTCGTCGTACAGGTCCTCGGCCTCGCCGGAGACATTGACCTGCTCGACGCGGGTAACGCCGGGCACATGCTCCTTGAGGATGCGCTCGATACCCATGGACAGGGTCAGCGAGCTCATGGGGCAGCCGGCGCAGGCGCCCTGCAGCTCCAGCTTGACGACACCCTCGTCGTCGACGCCCACATACTCCATATCGCCGCCATCGGCCTGCAGGTTGGGGCGAATCTCCTCAAGAACCTTCTTAAGCAGCTCTTCGTTAACAGCCACAGGGGCTCCTTTCTCACAATAACGCGGGCATGCCCGCTGACAGGGGCTATGTTACTACAGCCATGTACCCGCTTGAGCGCCAGCCATGCGCGCGGACACGACTTTCACGAGCAGTCAATTTGGGACGGGGCTCTTTTGGCTGTTTTTGCCGCCAGCTGGCATTGGCACGCGCTACTGCTGAGCTTGCTCCCCGGTACCAATATGGACATCGACGATGACCTGGCGGTAGCTGATGCCGCAGGAGTCGAGGATACGGCGGCTGATGCGGCCGTCGTCGGTGTCGGCATACTTGTTGTCCAGGTAGACAACCTCGCCCACGCCCACCTGCGCCAGGATTTTGGCGCAGTCATGACACGGGAACAGCGTGACGTAGACCGTGGAACCCTCAAGGTCTTTGAGCGAGCCGCGGTAGTTGAGCACGGCGTTGGCTTCGGCATGGACTACGTAGTTGTGCTTGTCCTGCAGCGGGTCATCGCTCGTGCCCCACGGGAAAAAGTCGTCGTTGAGTGCCGAGGGCGTACCGTTGTAGCCCACCGAAAGGATGCGGTGGTTGGTGCTGGCGATGCACGCGCCCACCTGCGTGTTGGGATCCTTGCTGCGGCGCTGTGCGGCGATGGCCACGCTCATAAAGAACTCGTCCCAGCTAATAACGTCGCGGCGCTTGCCCGACGCAGTTTGATGAAGATCGTCCGACATGGCAGACACCTCCGAAATCGCAATAGTTTGACCCATTGTAGCAGGTGAAAGGTGGGGGCGTTTGTCCCACCGGCGCCCTCACCTTTACACGCGGCGGGGCTTTTGGTTGATACGGTAGAGCTCGGCGAGACCCCGCAGCGTCAGTGCGTCGTCTACCGTCAGGCTGTGGCCGACCAACGCCGCGAGCGCCTCGGCATCGTCGCCGGTGATGACAATGGGCACGCTGCCCTCCCCCGCCGCCTTGGTCGCGCGCATCTCGGCAAGCACCATGTCGAGCATGCCGTCGATACGGGCCACCTCGCCCAAGACCACGCCCGAGCGCATGGCCTCACGCGTGTTGCGACCGATCACATGCGTGGGTGCCGAGGGCTCGACCTGCGGCAGGCGCGCCGCAGCGGCCGAAAGCGAGCGGGCGCCAAGGGCCAGACCCGGCGCGATGACGCCGCCGACAAAGGTTCCGCGCGCATCGATGACCTCGATATTGGTCGTCGTGCCCAGGTCAATCACGATGCACGGAGAGCCGTAGACGGCACGGGCCGCCACGGCGTCAGCGATGCGGTCGGGACCGATCTCGGCCGGGTCATCGTAGTGCACGGGCATGCCGGTCTTAAGTCCCGGCCCCACCGTGAGCACGCGCCCCGTGCAGGTACGGGAAAGTGCCGCCTTCCACGGGCGCTCGAGCGCCGGGACCACGCAGCTCAGCACAGCAGCCGTGGGCACAAGCGCGCCCGGCATGCCCGCATCGGCCGCCAGTGCGGCCATGACCTGCGCGAGACGCATGCGCGCCTCGTCTGCTGTGATGCTCGACGGCGTGGTGATCTCGCACGTCGCAAGCGGACATTCCTGCGCCGCGGCCGAATCCTCTGCAAACAGGCCAAAGCGAATGAACGTGTTGCCCACATCGACCGTCAATATATATGCGCACCCATTAAGCATTGTCGGCGCTCCTTTCGTCTGCCCAGCAGTATATCCCGTATACAAATGCATCCCAAATTAGCTGCTTTTGGCGGAGCGCAGGGCGGGCGATGCCGCTATACTGGTGCGCGGTCGTTTGCGAGCTCACGCGGCGGCCCTTGGTAACCCGACTTCCCGCGCCGTATCCGTAACGGCGCTCCTGGGGGAAGCGGATATACGCAAAGGAGTTTTATATGAGCAATCCCTCGAACCGCGCTTCGATGCGCGGGCAACTCACGCTGCGTGGCGTCGTCATCGGCGTCCTTGGCTGCGTGATCATCACGGCAAGCTCGGCCTACACCGCTCTCAAGATGGGCGCACTCCCCTGGCCGATCGTCTTCGCTGCCGTCATCTCGCTGTTCTTCCTTAAGCTCATGGGCAACGCCAGCCTCAACGAGGCAAACGTCACCCACACCATCATGTCCGCAGGCGCCATGGTCGCCGGCGGTCTGGCGTTTACCATCCCGGGCGCCTGGATGCTGGGCTATGCCGACCAGATCAGCTGGCTCGACATGTTTATTGTGGCGCTCGCCGGCACCATCCTGGGCTTGCTGGCCACGGCACTCATCCACCGTCACTTTATCGTGGACGCCGCGCTTGAGTTCCCCACCGGCAACGCCGCAGCTCAGACCTTGCGCGCGACCGAGGCCGGTGGCAAGACCGGCAAGCAGCTCTTTGGTTCCATGGCCATCGCAGGCATCTACAGCGTGCTTCGCGACGCTCTGGGCGTGGTGCCCAGCATGCTATGCACGCTCAACATCCCCGGCGTGACCTTTGGCATCTACAACTCGCCCATGCTGCTCTCCGTCGGCTTCCTCGTGGGCTTCGCCCCGGTCGCCTTCTGGTTTGCCGGCGCCCTGCTGGGCAACTTTGGCATCATCGTGGGCGGCACCGCTGCCGGTCTGTTCGATGTTGTGACCGCGCAGGGCATCGTCAAGTCCCTGGGCATGGGCCTCATGATGGGCTTTGGCGTCGCCGTCGTCCTCAAGGACATCCTGCCGCAGGTCGCCGGTATCGTCCGCGGTCTTGCCGCCGACAGCTCCACCGACACCGACGAGCAGTCGCTCATCTCGGGCTCCCTTAAGCTCGACGCCGGCATCATCGGCCTGGGCGCTGCCGCCATCGCCGTGATCGTCGCCATCGCGCTCGACCTTGGTCCCGTCCCGGCCGTCATCGTGACGCTGTTCACCTTTGTCACTACCATTATGAGCGCACAGAGCTGCGGCCAGACGGGCATCGACCCCATGGAGATCTTTGGCCTCATCGTCATGCTCATCGTGGCTGCCTTCGCACAGATCGCTCAGGTCAAGCTGTTCTTTATCGCCGGCATCGTAGCCGTGGCGTGCGGCCTTGCGGGCGACGTCATGAACGACTTTAAGGCCGGCGCCGTACTGGGCACCAACCCGCGTGCGCAGTGGATCGGCCAGGCCATCGGCGGCATCGTGGGCGCCCTGGTCGCCGCCGCTGTCATGGTCGCGCTCGTCACCGCCTATGGTCCGGACGCCTTCGGCCCCGACAAGAGCTTTGTAGCCGCGCAGGCAAGCGTCGTCGCCACCATGGTCTCGGGCATCCCGAGCGTGCCGTGGTTCGCAGGCGGCTTTATCGCCGGCATCGTCATGTACTGGCTCGGCATTCCGGCCATGATGATCGGCCTGGGCGTGTACCTGCCGTTCTACATGTCACTCACGGCATTCCTGGGCTCCTGTGTCAAGCTCGCCTACGACAAGTGGTCCGCCCACCGCGACGCCACCGCTGGTCTTTCTGACGAGGAAAAGGCCGCCAAGGACGCCGCCTTCCAGGAACAGGGCTTGGTTGTCGCCAGCGGCCTGCTCGGCGGCGAGTCCATCGTCGGCGTTATCCTGGCGTTTGTCTCCGTCGGCTTGAGCCTGCTGGGGTAAGTCGAGCAGCTGCTCGACAGCAACCATATTGCCTACGATTTGCCCGGTCGGTAGCTTTCCAGGCTACCGACCGGGCTTTTTGATACCAACGCAAAGAAAGGCCGGCGCGCTGCATTTAACAGCGCGCCGGCCTTATCGTTTGGCTAACGAGACGGTCCCGCTATGAATTGAAGTTCGTTGCAGAAACTACGCTCGAAACGCTACATCTGCTTGCGACGACGATCGCTCAGCGTCACACCAGCGGCCACGAGGGTGATACCGCCGATGACGAAGACCTCACCTGCAAGCGCGGAGGTATCACCCGTCTGGGCAAGTGCACCGTCCGTGGCCTTCTTCTTGGCGACAGGAGCCTTTGCAGCAGCCTGCGCAACCCGAGGCTTGGCCTGCGGCTCAGCCTTGGGATGATACTTGTCGTACTCGGCCTGTGCGGCAGCCAGGGCATCCTTAGCATCGTTAAGCTTGGCAAGCGCGGCAGCATAGGCGTCGTTGGCATCGGACAGTTTGGCATCGGCATCGCTCAGAGCAGCCTTGAGACCAGTAGCGGCATCGACGGCGGCCTTATAGCGAGCGTAGGCAGCGTTCAGCTTGACCAGCTTCTCGTTACCCGTCGTGCCCGCGGCAAGAGAGGCCTTGTGGTCGACAGCCTCAAGATCGGCCTTGAGTGCCTCATCGCTGGCAAGCTCGGCCTTGGCCTTGACGATCTCGAAGTTCGCATCGACGACGGCTTCGTTGGCGGCCTCGAGCTGCTTCTGGGCATCGGCGACACTGGCCACGGCAGCGTCATAGGCGGTCTTGGCGTCGTCGACCGCCTTCTGAGCGCCGGCGAAGCGCTCGAAGGCCTTGTTTGCACCGGCCAGCTCGCCCTCGGCAGCCTTGACCTTCGCCTGTGCGTCGGACAGGGCCTGCGCCTTGGCGGCAACTGCCTGCTTGGCATCCGAAAGAGCAGTCGCGGCCTGAGCATCTGCGGCCTGGGCCTTATCCACACCAGCCTGGGCGGCATCGTCGGCCTTCTTTGCCTCGTCAAGCGAGCCCTGCTTGTTCGCAAGGTCCGTCTTGGCGGCATCGAGCTTGGCGGCAAGGTCCTTGACCGAAGCGGTAGCGTTGTCATACGCCTCGTTGGCCTGATCGGACTTTACCTTGGCGGCGTCGCGGGCGCTGCGAGCCTTCGCCTTGTGAGCAGCGGCATCGGCCGCCTTCGTCTTGTTGTCAGCAAGCGTGGCGTTAGCCTTATCGAGAGCTGCCTGGGCAGTAGCGGCCTCGCTCTTGGCGGCTTCGAGCTTGGTCTCGGGCGTCTTGACGTCGATACCCTTGAGTTTGGCTTCGGCGGCGGTGTAGGCGGACTTGGCGGAAGCGGTGGCGGACTTAGCCTTCTCGTACTCGCCCTTGGCGGTGTTCACGTTCGTGTCGGCCGCGGTATAGGCGTCGCGAGCGCTTTCTTGCTTATCCAACGCGTTAGAATAAGCCGTTCCAGCGGTCCCGAAGTTCTTCTGCGCATCTGCCAGCTTGTTCTGAAGCTGCTTCAGCTGCTCCTTCTGCTCCTGCGTGCCGCCTGCATTGTAGGCGGATTCGATGTAGTCGTTGACGAGCTTCTTGAACTCGGAGACAGTGAAATCCTTCTGCCCCGTGCTCCCGCTATAGTCGAAAACGGTTACCTCGGAATCGGTATTCTTACCGCTACCGGTCGCGATGCCGATAGCCTTCGCGCCGGCATCGATGATGTTGAGATAGTGCCCGCACTCATGGTAGATGCTGTTGTAGTGCTGATAGATATAGTAGGAATCATATCGATGGCTACCGAGCGCGTCGCCATACTGCGCGACGTACTTATCGAATGCCTCTTTCTCCTGGGTGTAGAGGCCGGTATATGGCCAGCCAAGCGTATCCTCGGTCTCGCCTCCGGTGTATGCCCCGCCGCCTGCAAGGTTCTCACCTTGATCGAAATAGCAGTTCGAGTGCCCCCAGATGTTCGATGAATATGATGTATTGAGGGCGGCTGCCGCAGTCATGCGGAGGCTGACGCTAAGCTCAGACTGACCGTTCGCCTTGCGGAGGTTGTTCTGAGTATCGAGATAGGTCAGGGCGTTACGCATCTGCTCCAAGGAGAGCGGATTGGTGTCGCGAGACATGTCCTGATCGACGTAACTATCATACCAGCTCTGTTTATCTGTCGTCCCCATGAGCATCGACGCGGCAGTGCTTGCATTCGACTTCTGCGTGGCTGTGAACTGGCTGCCGCCAATGATGTAGTTCAAGAAGCCGAACATACCCTGGTTGATGACATTCTGGTCTACGGTCATGTGCGACTTGAGGTCGGCAATCTGCTGGTTGAGCTTCTCGACCTCGGCGTTTGCGGCGTCGTATGCATTGTGTGCGTCGGTTACTTCAGCACGAGCCTGATCGAACTCGTTGCTCTTCTGCTGGCGAATCTCGACGAGACGGTCGTACTCCGCCTTCTTGCCGGCCTCGGTCTGCTGGGCCTGCTCGTATGCCGTCTTCGCGGCGTCACGCTTACTGGCCGCGTCCTTGTACTCCTTGTTTGCCGCATCGTATGCAGACTGGGCAGATGCCACAGCAGCGTTGGCGGCGTTGGCCTTCTCCTGCGCGGCAGCGACGGCAGCCTGGGCGGCCTGCAGATTTGTCTGTGCGGTGGCGTCGGCATCCGTCGCGGCATTGAGCTCCGCCTGCGCGGTCTTGAGCTCACCAGCAGCAGCGATCTTGGCGGCCTCAAGCGCACTCAGGTCGACACCCGTACCCGAGACGGCAGCATCGAGCGCGGTCTGCGCCTGGTTGAACTTCTGCTGGGCGTTATCGCGCGCGGTGGTTGCGGCTGCGAGAGCAGCGGCAGTCTCCTGCTTCTTGGCCTGGGCAGTCGTCAAAGCTGCCTCGGTATTCTGCTTTTCCTGCTGGGCGCTGGCCTCGGCAGCCTTGGCCTGGTCCAGATTGTCCTGTGCAGTAGTAACTGCCTTGTTGGCGTCATCGAGCTTTGCCCGCGCGTCCTCGACGGCCTTCTTGGCGGCCTCGTACTCGTCCATACCCATGGCCTCGAGCTTGGCCTGGGCATCATCGAGGGCCTTCTTGGCCTCATCATGCTTTGCCTTGGCGTCCTTGAGCGCCTGGGTCTTATCCTCGACACTCTTGTTGGCCTGATCGAGCTGATCGTTCAGGTCTCCCAGCTTCTTCTGCTGCTGCTCTGCCTTGTCGACGGCCGCTTTAAGCTCGTCAATCTTCTCCTGAAGCGCGGCTACCTCGGCCTCGTTCTGCTCGGCGGCGTTATCGGTCACGGCCTGCGAGGCCTGATTCTTTTGCTGCTGCGCCTGCTTTTGAGACTGGCCCGCCGCGTCGGCCTTCTTCTGGGCGGCATCGTAGGCGGCCTGAGCGTCCTTGAGCTGCTTTGCCGACTCCTCGGCCAACTGGGCAGCCGTCTTTGCGACCGCTTGGTTACCGGCGACAACGGTGTTCTCTACAGAACTACCCCCCCCCTGAACAGAATCGCCGTTATCGGTTGACGGTGCGGCGATTGCCGCCAGCGGCGACATGAGCGGCTGAGCGATGAGGCCCGCCGTCAAAACGGTTGCGACGGCGCGGTTGGCAACGCCCTTGACGTTGACGGCCTTAGCCCGAGGCTCAAAGTGTTGTGGACTGTAGTTTGCCATGGCTTTCTCCCTTTGACACGGATGTATCCATACGCTTCAAAATGTAGGAGCTGTTTTTTGAATTCTGTTGCGCAACATTGGTCACCAGCGGATTTTTTGAAATTCGCGCTCTCGTGCTTCACAATTTCGTCACATATGTAGAAGCTGGTGCATCATATTCTTGCGGGATGGAATTGAGCCTGTGATTTGCATTTGCTCCCGCGTCATCCGCCCTATCGGATTCCGCATCCAACAGACACCCCGCCCGCCACGGTGTAGAGTTAGGACAACGGGCGCGTTGCGCGAGCCGCGCTGGAACGAGGTGGACATGGAACTCGACAAACAACAGATTAAGCGACTACGCGAACGCCATCACCGGCGCCACGGCATCCGCCCTGCTCATAGCGAAGCCATGGAAAACGTCACCCGCTTCCTCAAGCGCGCGTTCAACATTCGCGAGGGACGCGCGCCCTATCACGTGATTCGCAAGCGTTTTGTAAACGGGGCGCGCCTGACTGGCTCGCACTTATGCATCCTGATTATTGCCATGTTGATCGCGAGCATCGGCCTCGATATCGACTCGGATATCGCCATTGTAGGCGCCATGCTCATCTGCCCGCTCATGGGCTCGGTCCTTGCCATGGCATACGGCATCGCCACGCTCGACCGCGAGATTACCGTCGAAGCTGTCGCCAGCCTTGCGCTGCAAATGGCCTTTTGCCTGGTCACGTCCACGTTGTACTTTAAGCTCTCGCCCCTTGGCACCACCACGGCCGCCATCATCGACAATTCGACACCGACTGTGTGGGACCTTGCCGTCGCGCTCGCCGGCGGCTTTGCAGGCGGCCTGGGCAACTCACGCGACCAGGAACCCGCCACGCTCATCGCCGGCGTGGCCGTGGCGACCGCGCTGATGCCGCCCCTGTGCGCGGCGGGCTACGGCATCGCCATCGCAAGCGGGTCGCTGTTTCTCTCGGCGCTCTACGAGTTTGGCATCAACGTGGTCTTTATCGCACTGGCTGCCGAAGCCGTGCTGCTTCTTTTGCGCGTGCCGCTCAAGCGCGACCTTAACGGCGACGGCATTGTAACTGCCGAAGAAAATGCTGAGGTCGATGAGCTGTCACGCAAGGTGCGCCGCCGCATCATCGTGGGTACGGTGATCTTTGCCATCCCCTGCATTGTTATGACCGCGGGGTCTATTGGCTCGGCGCAGGCCGGCGTGCAGGACGGCTACGGCGTCACCGAAACCACGCGCGAGCTTGCCGCGGTACTGCCAGGCTTTAAGGATTACACCGTCGCCGTCGAAACCTCGGCCACCGAAGGCGACGAGGAGGGCATCGTCGAGCGCGAGATTGTCGCCCATGTGACGACAAGCGAGGCGCTTGGGGCACACGACCGTCACGTCGCCCGCAAGCTCATTGACCTCAACGTGCCCGAACTCGATCGCGTGGAGTTTGATGTGGAGTAATGCGGAGCATGGGATGGCTCCCGCGCACAGGCGCAAGTCGCGGCGAGGCTCAGACGCGACGCAGGCACAAGCAAAAAGCGGGACGTAGTTCACACCCGAGCCCCGCTCGCTGTTTTATTGCCGTGAATCAGACGTCCGCATCGACATCGCCAGACTCCACCGTAAACGCCGGATCGGTGCTCACAAGATAAAATCGGGTCACCTTAGTATCTCTAATTAGGTAAATCTGCCCCTGATTGCGTCGGCGCGATATATACGCAACGTGAACCGTGCCGAATTCTTCGCCGTTTTCCTTCTTTAATATCAGGATGTTGGGGTCATCCGTACGCTTAAACTGCCCGTCAACGCTACTTCCGTCTTTGTTGACCAGTTGCCATCGACAGCCATCCTCCTCAAGAAAGGCCAGGGTTTCCCGACTCGTTCTGTCATCCCGATAGTAACCATCAATGGCAAACCCTTCGGAAGCGCATTCCTGCATATAGGACGTTTCTCGGCTTATAGCAAACAGCCCTGTAGCGCCCAGGAGCACAGCCAGGCAGACCACTGCAAGGGTTATCGAAATAGCACGGCGACCCATGTTAGCCCAACCGATAGTTGTTTAACGGAGCGTGAAACATACCTAGAACCTCCGATATCAGGGGGAACGTCGCCAGCAGGCTGGCGACAACTATATGTTTCTGACATCAAACCATATGGCTGCCACTCGCGGAGGGGGCATCGGCGAACGGCGTGTTTTCATACCCCATTGGTCAAACCTAAGCGCGGCCCTACAGCTCGTACTTGTACACGCGGTAGATGTACTTTTCGGCTTCCATCTCGTAGGTGGCGATGGCCAGACCGTAGCGGTCGTCTCGTCGTTTGGCAGATAGGTCACACTGTGCTGGCCTGCGTTGAGCGAAAAATCGCCTTGGACCTGCAGCAACTTGTCCTCAAAGCCCGAGCCGACCCAGAAATCGGACAAGCCCACGGAAGGCTGCAGCGAGATCATTTGCGCAACATATGTTCAGCAAAAACGGGTGGTAGCCGGTACGACTATCACCCGTTTGTCTTATATCCGGCTCGAAGTAGGCCAACTACTTCTTAATACCGCGCCCCAGGCGCTTGGCGACCGATGCAACGGCCTCCTCACTGGCAGATCCGCAGCTCGCACAGCCGTCGTGGGCACGCATCTGACCGGTGACCTCGTCCATCGCGAGCGGCGCCACCTTCTCGAGCTTAAAGCCCTTGCCGGCGCGCATGTTCTCCTTTGCCACGCTGATCATGAGCTTAATACGGTTGAGCTGGTTGACCTCGGATGCACCGGGGTCGTAGTCCACCGCGACGATGTTGCTCTCGGGATGTTGGCGGCGCAGCTCCTTGATCACGGCCTTGCCCACCACGTGGTTGGGCAGGCACGCGAAGGGCTGCGTGCAGATGATGTTGGGCGCACCGTGGTCAATCAGATCGAGCATCTCAGCCGTGAGCAGCCAGCCCTCGCCCATGTTGTTGCACACCGAAAGCACCGTGCGGGCCTTATCGGCCATGGTGCCGATGCGCTCGGGCGCCTCAAAGCGGCGGGACTTTTCGAGCATCTCCTCCACCGGCGTACGCATCCAGTCCACGAGCTTGATGAGCGCCTGCATGCCCGCACGCGTTGTAGCAGAGCTACCCAGCTCATCCTTCTGCAGCTCGGCGTTGCTCATGGAGTACAGGAAGAAGTCGAGCAGGCCCGGCACCACGGCCTCGCAGCCCTCGCGCTCGATAACGTCGACCACGTGGTTGTTGGCCGTGGGATGGAACTTGACCAAGATCTCGCCGACCACGCCCACGCGCGGCTTGGTACCCTCGCCCACGAGCGGCATGGTATCGAACGCGCGGATGGCTTCGCGGCACAGCTTGGTGTAATTATGCCTGTTGAACTTGGGCGCCAGCTTGCGGGCGCGCGCCATGTACTCCTCGTAGAGCGCATTGGCGGCACCGAGCGTAGCCTCGTACGGACGGCAACGATAGAGCATCTGCATCATCACGTCGCCAAAGAGCACCGCGTAGACTGCTTGCTTGAGCAGCGCCGGCGTAATCTTAAAGCCAGGATTATCCTCGCCGAGCGCCACGGCCGAAAGCGAGATCACCGGGATCTCGGGGTGGCCGCTCTCGCGCAGGGCCTTGCGGATGAGTGCGATGTAGTTGGTGGCACGGCAGCCGCCGCCGGTCTGGCTGATAACCACGGCCGTCTTGGACAGGTCGTACCGGCCGCTCTCGATGGCCTCCATAATCTGGCCCGTTACCAGAATCGACGGGTAGCAAATGTCATTGTTCACATAGCGCAGGCCAGCCTCGACAGCGTCGTGATCGGTCGAGGGCAGCAGCTCCAAGTTGTAGCCAGCACCACGGAACACCTCTTTGACCAGGTCAAAGTGGATCGGCGCCATCTGCGGGCACAGGATGGTATAGCCCTCGTCACGCATCTGCTCGGTAAAGGGCACCTTGGGCCATGCGGTCGAGGCGCTCTCACGCTGCGCCTCGAACGTGTACTTGCGGCTCGCGAACGCGGGAGCGTCCGTGGAGGGAGCCACCGGCGCAGCATCGCCCTGCTCGTAGGCCTCGCCCGCAGCCGTGGCCTCTGCCAGGCGCTCGGCCTCCTGGTCCTTGAGCGCTGCCATGAGCGAGCGGATGCGGATGCGCGCGGCGCCCAGGTTGGACACCTCGTCGATCTTGAGCACGGTGTAGATCTTACCGCTGGCCTCAAGGATTTCCTGCACCTGGTCGGTGGTCAGAGCGTCCAGACCGCAGCCGAAAGAGTTAAGCTGGATCAGGTCCAGGTCGTTGCGCATCGTCACAAAACGGGCGACGGCGTACAGGCGGCTGTGGTACATCCACTGGTCGACGACGCGAATCGGACGCTCGGGCTTCACCAGATGCGCGAGCGAATCCTCGGTAAAGACCGCAAAGCCAAAGCTCGAGATAAGCTCGGGCAGGGCATGGTTGATTTCGGGGTCGTTATGGTAGGGACGACCGGCGAGCACGATGCCGTGACCACCGTGGTCCTCGACCCACTTAAGGGCCTCCTCGCCCATGGTCTGGATGTCCTCGTGGAAACGCGCATCGGCCTCAAAGGCAGCGTTGACGGCGGCATCGACCTCGGAGCGCGTAATCTTGGGTCCACGCACGCGACCGCGACCAGCTTGCGCATCGGCCACACGGTCGACGGCGAGCACCTGGTACAGACGGCGCTTGAGCTCGGTCTTGTCGTGATAGGGCACAAACGGGTACAGGAACTCGATGTTCTGCTCGCGGATCTCGTCGATGTTGAGTGCCAACGCCGTGGGGTAGCTCATGACGATGGGGCAGTTGTAACAGTTGCCGGCGGTCGGATCCTCCTTGCGCTCCCAGCGCACGCACGGCATCCAGATAAAGTCGACATCGCGGTCGATGAGGTTCATCACATGGCCGTGGCTCATCTTTGCCGGGTAGCACACGCTCTCGGACGGCATGGACTCGATGCCCGCCTGGTAGGTCTTCTTGCTCGACTGGTCGGACAGCTGCACGCTAAAGCCCAGGCGCGTAAAGAACGCGTGCCAGAAGGGATAGTTCTCGTACATGTTGAGTGCGCGCGGGATGCCGACGGTGCCGCGCGGGGCCTCGTCGGGACTCAGCACCTCGCGGTTAAAGAGCAGCTCATTTTTCTTTTTGAAGAGGTTGGGGGCCTCGGTCTTCTGCTTTTTGTGGCCGGCGCCCTTCTCGCAGCGGTTGCCGGTAATGAAGCGTCTGCCGCCGCCAAAGTCGTTAACGGTGAGCTGGCAGTTGTTGGAGCAACGGCCGCAGCGGACATGCTTTTGCGTCACGGTGAGGTGCGCGATGTCTTCGGCCGACAGGATGGTCGAGGTGCCGTCGGCACCGGCGCGATCGCGGGCGAGCAGTGCCGCACCGTAGGCGCCCATGCAGCCGGCAATGTCGGGGCGCACAGCATGAACGCCGGTAAGCTGCTCAAACGCACGCAGCGTGGCGTCGGACATAAAGGTGCCGCCCTGGACGATCACCTGGCTGCCGATCTCCTTGGGGTCGCGCAGCTTAATGACTTTGAACAGGGCATTCTTGATGACGGAATAGGACAGGCCGGCCGCGATGTCGCCCACCGTGGCGCCTTCCTTTTGCGCCTGCTTGACGCGCGAGTTCATAAAGACCGTGCAGCGGCTGCCCAGGTCGACGGGGGACTTGGCATGGATGGCAGCGTCGGCAAATGCGCGCACGTCCATGTTCATAGACACGGCGAAGCTCTCGATAAAGCTGCCGCAGCCCGACGAGCAGGCCTCGTTGAGCATGATGTGCTCGATGACGCCGTCCTTCACGCGCAGGCACTTCATGTCCTGGCCGCCAATGTCCAGAATGAACTCGACGCCGGGCAGGAACGCCTTGGCGCCGCGCAGGTGCGCGACGGTCTCAATCTCGCCGGAGTCGGCCTTGAGGGCCTCGATGAGCAGTGCCTCGCCGTAGCCTGTGGTGGTCACGTGGCCGATGGTGCAGCCCGCGGGGATATGGTTGTAGAAATCGGCCATGATGACCTTGGCCGTACCCAGGATGTCGCCGTTGTTGTTGCCGTACCAGGTGTGCAGCAGCTGACCGTCCTCGCCCACGAGCGCGGCCTTCATGGTGGTGGAACCGGCATCGATGCCAATGAACACACGGCCGGTGTAGCCGTCGAGCTTGCCCTTGGGGACGACTTCCTGGTCGTGGCGGGTTTTGAACTCGGCAAAGTCCTCGTCGGTGGCAAAGAGCGGATCCAGGCGCTCGACCTCGGCACCCTGTGTGTCGCCCAAGCTGTCGATGGCCTCGATGAGCTGCGGGAACGTGCTGAGCTTGTTGGACTCGTGCGCCATGGCGGCGCCGCTCGCCACAAACAGGTGAGCGTTTTGGGGCACGATACGGTGCTCCTCGTCCAGGTTGAGCGTGAGGTAGAAGCGGTGGCGCAGCTCGGAGAGGTACTGCAGCGGGCCGCCCAGGAAGGCGACGTTGCCGCGGATGGGACGGCCGCACGCCAGACCCGAGATGGTCTGGGTCACGACAGCCTGGAAGATGGAGGCAGCCACGTCCTCGGGGCGGGCGCCCTCGTTGAGCAGCGGCTGCACGTCGGTCTTGGCAAAAACGCCGCAGCGGCTGGCGATGGGATAGATGGTGGTGGCGTTGGCCGCGAGCTCGTTGAGGCCGCTCGCGTCGGTGTGCAGCAGGGTTGCCATCTGGTCGATGAACGCGCCCGTGCCGCCGGCGCAGGTGCCGTTCATGCGCTGCTCGATGCCGTTGTCGAAATAGATGATCTTGGCGTCCTCGCCGCCCAGCTCGATGGCAACGTCGGTGGCCGGGATAAGAGTCTCGACAGCGCGCTTGCTGGCGATGACCTCCTGGACAAACTCCAGGTCGAGCCACTGGGACAGCAGCAGGCCGCCCGAGCCGGTAATGGCGCAGGTCATCTGGGCCGTCGGCAGCACGGTCGCAGCGCCCTCGAACAGGTCGCGGGCGCAGGCGCGGACGTCGGTGTGGTGGCGCTGGTACTTGGCGTAGACGATCTGGTTGTCATCGTTGAGCACGGCGAGCTTAACGGTGGTGGAGCCCACGTCGATGCCCAAGTGCAGGTTGCCACGAGCATTCTCAGGGTTGAAGATCGCGCCTTCGGGGGCGTGGACGGCGGCTACGGGCTCAGCGGCGGCGGGCTCGCTATTGACGGATGTCTCCCCTGCCGCTTTCTTGGCATCGGCAACTGCCTCGGCAACTTTCTCGGCAGCCGCGGTCGCGGCCTTCTGCGCGGCATCCACCACGGCGGGCGCGGCCTCGCGTGCAGCAGCGACCATGCGGTCCTTGATGCCCTCGACGAGTTTGCTCATTGTCTCTCCTCTTAGTTGTTGGACTCGACGGTTGCGGCGGTGTCGGCCGTGTCCTCGAGCTGTAAGTTCAATAACTTCATGCCGTATTCCGGCACGTTGATATCGATGGGTTGGCCATACAGATCACCAGGGCGCACAAAAGCGAGCACCGTCATAATGCGCGCCATGGCCTCGGGCGATTCGGTGAGCCCACGCTCAAACCAGCGCTGAATCATGCCGACCTCGGCACTCACGACGTAGGTGACGTAGTAGTCAAAGAACGTGCCCAGCGCCAGGCCCAAAATGCCCGTCTGCGCACGCGGCACCACAGCCTCACGAGCGGTGTCGATGATCCTTTTAATGAAGGCCTGGTCGCCGCCCGGACCCAGCAGCGCACCGATTAAGTCGCGGTTGGCCGCAAGATAACGCAGCAGCTCAACCGAACCAGGTGCCGGCTCGAGCTCATCGATGTTGTGATAGAGATCGGGCAGCTGAGCTGCGGTGATGAGCTCAATGCGCTCACGAATCTCGGCTAGCAAGCCATCCTCGATTTGATTGATAAAATCGGGAATATCGCGGTAGTGCGAATAGAACGTACGGCGCGTAAGGCCGGCGCGCTCGGTGAGCGACGCGACATTAATGCGCGAAAGGTCGCCGCTTTCGGCAAGCTCGCTGGCAAGTGCCTGGCGAAGGGCACGCTGCGAGCGAAGGGACCGGCGATCGCATTTCTCGAGCTGGGACAAACGTCCTCCTTGTTACTCAGCCTGTGCGCTATTGCACAGTGCGAGTATTATTGCACACCGTGTGCATC
>OIZQ01000112.1_pt1 | contig 55623 bp, 58 predicted proteins | sample 1588491 | NCBI WGS metagenome assembly OIZQ01 (sample SAMN03283262) | human gut metagenome | biome: human-associated habitat; material: feces | host: Homo sapiens | place: USA | collected 2013
GTGTTTTTGCGGATGCAAAAGAAAAACATGCCATGCGCTATACACACCACCGAGGTCTGGCCCGTGTCTCGGCATGGGTGAGGCTTAAATATGCTGCCATGAATCTGAAAAAACTGGCCCTCTGGAAGTGGAGCCGCTCTGATTTCTTTGTTTTTCTGCCCTATTTCTTCTTTGATACGACTAAAACGCCAGCTCTCGCATAACGAGAACTGGCGTTCTTTGACAGGCTGAACGCATAAGGAGAGGGCCGCACCTATGTGCGGCCCTCTCCTTATGCGTTACGATGGGGACGTCAGCTTTAGTCCCACGATGCCGATCAGCAGCAGCGCGGCGAAAAACATGCGTCCGGCGGTGGCAGGCTCCTTAAACAACACCTGTCCCACCACCACAGCGCCCAGCGCTCCGATGCCTGTCCAGATGCCGTAGGCCGTGCCCAGCGGCAGTGTTTTCATGGCCTGCGACAAAAGGCCGAAGCTTACCAGCATTCCCACGATGGTCAGCGCCGAAAAGCCCAGCTTGGTAAAGCCCTCGGACAGCTTCAGGCAGGTGGCCCAGAACACCTCCATCAGCCCCGCAATCCCCAAAAAAAACCATGCCATATGCCAAATTCCTCCCTGAAAACAAAAATCGCGCCCTCTCTGCATCTTCAATGGCCTAACGATGCAGAAAAAACGCGGCGATCCACCCGGCGGCGAACCTGCGGATACTATACCACACTATAATCCATCGGTCAAGTGCATGTTTTTCCCCATTCTCATGACGTTTTGCCTACTTATCCCTCTTGAAAAAAGTCGTTTTTTGTGGTATTGTAGTAACATCAAAAATTTGCGATAGCGTCGGTTCGCGTTCGCAGAAAGGATGTATTTTCATGATCGATTTTGAAAATGGAGCCATATTCAAGCTCAAGCCGGACAATGGCAAAAGCGCACGCCATGTGGAAGACCTGCTGATCCCCGGCGAAACAGTCCTTGGCTCCTACACCGTTGTCCGTGACTTTGTGGTATTTACCGACAAGCGCGTGATCGCCTGTAACATTCAGGGTGTTACGGGAATGAGGCGGGATTTTACCTCCATGCCGTACAGTAAGGTTTCTGTGTTCTCTATTGAAACCGCAGGGCTCATGGATCTGGACAGTGAGCTGGAGATGTATTTCCCGGGCGTAGGACGGGTTCATTTCGATTTTACAGGCAATTCTGATATTCGGGCGATCGGCCAGGCGATTGGCAGATACGTCCTTCAATAAACTATTCACTAGAAAAAAGGAGTCTTTTCCATGGATAAGTATATTGATAAATTTTCACCTGAAGAATTGGATGCGCTGCGGCGCTGTGTCTCTTACGGTTGGCGGCCCGCCGTCACCGCAAAAATCATGAATTGCCGATATGGGTTCTCCCTGAACGCCCACGATATAGAAGATATCCTCGCGGAGCTTAACGAGCAGAATACCGCAGGAGAGGAATAAACGCCGTCAAAAAAGTAGGCCGTCCTATCAGACGTCTTTCATAGGTGCACATAGCACCCGAACATAGTACAAACCAAAGCCGCTTTGGCTTCGGTTTGTCTTTATGCCGACCTGTGGAGAGACTTGAGCACACCAACAGTTACATTCAATAGATTGCTATTGACAAATGTGTTTCCATATATAATTATCAATATATAATATATAATGCATTTTAAGTGAAAGGATCTGGCCTATGGCTCCGAAGAATAAATTCACAAAAGAAGAAATGGTGGAGGCCGCCCTGCGAGTGGTGCGAGCCAAGGGGATCGGCGGACTGACGGCAAAAACCTTGGCCGATGAGTTGGGCACGTCCACCCAGCCCGTTTTTACCGCCTTCAAGTCCATGGACGGCGTCAAGCAGGAGGTCTATGCCGCGGCGGTACATGTGTATGACGGCTATACAAACGCAGGCCTGCAAGAAAAGATCCCCTTTCTGGGCGTGGGAATGCAGTATATCCGGTTCGCGCGGGAGGAACCGGAGCTGTACCGGCTTCTTTTCCTGACCAAGCCCACAGAGAAAGAGCACAGCGCCATGAAGGCTATGGGGCATTTGCAGGAGCTTGTCCGCCCGACGCTGACGGCGATCTATCATATCTCCGCCGAGGAGGCCGACCTGTATTTTCGTGACCTGTGGCTGGTGGTGCACAGCCTGTCTACGCTGATCGTGACCGGAGACTGCCCCTATTCCGACTTGGAGATCGGGCAGATTTTGACGGGCTTCAGCATCAGCATCTGCAAGTCCATCAAGGAGATCCCCGGCTTTGCGGCAGGAACCTTTGACCGCGACACCGCCTTTCGTGCTTTGGTCAGCGAATGAACAGAGGGCGTTCCTATGAAAATTCTTGCTTTTACGGATGCCCGCCGCGCTGAAAAACCTCGTTGACCGCATACTGCCGCTGTCCTCCATGGCCATGGCGCAGGTGAACGGGCGGTATGTCCACGTGGGGCAGCGGGACTTTTCCCACCTGCGGTATGTGATGATCTGCGGCTGCGGCTTCCCCAACAGCCGACGGAATTTTGAACCGGCCGTCCGGCAGTTTGAGCTGCTGTTCCCCCAGCACCATACCATTCTGACTGTGCCGGAAAGCCCCATGTTCAACGCGCCGGAGGCGGCAGTGGTGACCGTGCCGCGGCTGGCACTGGTGAAGCAGGCCGGACAGCAGTACGCGGAAAGCGGCACGATTGATGAAGCGTTGCTGGCGGAGATCGGCTCCCCCATGATCCCGGAGGAGACCTACGCCAAAATCGTAAATGGGACCAGTTAAGGAGTATCTATATGAAAAATATCGTGGTATATGTCCACGGAAAGGGCGGCTCGGCGGAGGAAGCCGCGCACTACAAGGCCCTGTTTCCGGACAGTGAGGTGATCGGATTTGATTACCTCGCCCAGACCCCATGGGAGGCCAGGGAGGAATTCCCTCCCTTTTTTGCCAGATTGCGCCAACACTGCGGCCGCCTTATCCTGATTGGCAACAGCATCGGTGCGTTCTTCTCCCTGTCCGCGCTGGATGAAACGCTGGTGGATCAAGCGCTTCTCATTTCTCCCGTGGTGGACATGGATAAGCTGATCGGCAATATGATGCTGTGGGCAAGCGTCACAGTGCGGGAGCTTGCGGAAAAGCAGGAGATCCCCACAGCGTTTGGAGAAACGCTGTCGTGGAGGTATCTCTGCTATGTGCGGGAGCATCCGGTTTCGTGGCGCGTCCCCACACGTATTCTGTACGGAGAGCGGGACAATTTGACCTCGCTGGAGACCATATCGGCCTTCGCTGAAGGGATCGGTGCGGAGCTGACGGTCATGCCTGGTGGCGAGCATTGGTTCCACACAGAGGAGCAAATGCGTTTTCTGGATCATTGGATCACGAAAAACTGAGAAAGCCTGAGGGGGTGTGCGCGATAAATGCGCACACCCCTCCCTTTACTTTTCCGCCATTTTCATAACCTGTTATGCGCCATCTGATACTGTCGGCAAGAAAATTTTTCAAAGCCATTGACAACCGGAAAATTATGCACTATATTATAGCTAACTAATATTAGTTAGCGAGGAATGCATGAAACAGGAAGATACGAAGCAGCGAATTCTGGAAAAGGCTCTCGAGCTGTTTTCTACCTATGGTTACGACTCGGTCAGCGTGGGTGAGATCGCCAAAGCAGTAGGCATTAAAGCGCCTTCCCTTTACAACCATTTCCCCAGCAAGCAGGCTATTTTTGACGCCATTGTGGAGGCCACAGCCGCGCAATATGAAAAGGACACCGATGCCATCGACATTCACGTACAGAATGCGGCGCAGGATATCTCCGTGTTTACCGCCATCAGCGAGGACGCGCTCTTTGAAAAGGTGCGGCAGATATTTTACTACTCACTCCACAACGAGGCCATCAGCCGCTTTCGCCGGATGATGACCATTGAGCAGTTTCGTTCTCCGGAGCTGGCGGCGCTGTATTCCCAGCGCTACGTGGAGCGTGTTGTCGCCTACCATGCCGGTATCTTCCGCAGCCTGATCGCCGCCGGTGAGATCCGGGACGAGGATCCCGATACGCTGGCGCTGCTGTATGTGGCGCCGGTCATCACACTGATCGGTATCTGTGACCGCCAGCCGGAAAAGGAGGAGGAATGCCTTGAACGGCTGAAAACCCATGTTCAGATCTTCTTCCGCACCTTTCATGCGGATCATCCGAGAGGAGGCGGCGATCATGGAACGCGCTGAGGAAAAATGGATCTTCTGCCCCGTATGCGGGGCAAAAACACGGCTGCGGCTGCTGCAAAAGACCGTACTGTGGAACTTCCCCCTGTTCTGTCCCAAATGCAAGCGGAAAAGCATCATCAACGCACGAAACTATCAGATTGAAACGATCCCCCCATCAGCCAGACGCTAAGACGCAGTGCTGACCACAACACCCGTGGTCTGTACTGCGCCGCTTTTTTGAAAGGAATCTGACGCCATGAAAAAGACACTGATACAAAAGCTGGGGCTGCTGGGAGTCGTCAGCTTCCTCTCCTATATGGCGGCGGTGATATTCGCGCCGCTGGCCTACCCCGGCTATGACTGGATGGCGCAGGCGGTCAGCAATCTGAGCGCCGCCAACGCACCGTCACTGGCCCTGTGGAACCAATTGAGCAGTCTGTACAATGCCTGTGAGCTGCCCTGCGTCATGATGGTCTGCGTGGGGATACAGGGACAAAAAAACAAGCTGCTGCGCGTCGGCATTTACCTGTTCGCCGCCATGGAGTGGGTGTCCGCCGTGGGGTTCCGCATGTTCCCTCTCAGCGACAGCGGTTATGCCGGAGCATGGCAGGATCAGATGCATCTTATCACTACAGCGCTGGTGGTGGCGCTGTCCATTACGTCGCTGTTGGTGATCATCATCGCCGGAGCAAAGGAACGCAGCTGTCGCTCCTACGGCGTCTGTGTCGGGATTGCACTGGCCATGATGCTGGTGGGCGCATTGGGGATGCGGCTGGTTCCCGCGGCGTATTTCGGCGTGGTGGAACGGTTCAGTGTATTTGCCGCCACCGGCTTCAACGCGGCGCTGGGTCTGCACCTGTTTTTTGAAAAAAACGAGACGACAAATCATACAAATGCAACAAATCAATAGAAAGAGGCGTATCTTATATGAAGCTTTATTTTGGCAGCGCTGTCACCGCTGCCACCACACTGATGATCCTGGCGTTGCTGGGCTTTATCGGCTATTCCGCCGTCAACCACGCCAGCATTCAGTATTGGGGCCGCAGAAGTGCCATCCTGCTGGTGTTCGGGCTGGTGGTCTGCTGCTTCGCGGCGGCCCGTGACGGCCTTGACAAAACCATTCAGTCCGCCATCGATGGCAGCTGCGCGCCCGGTCTGTTTCCGCTGGTCAGCGCGCCTACTATTGTGGGCTGCATCGGCGCGGCACTGATCGTCATCGCCGCCATCGCCACTCCTATCGCCCGCTCTCAGCAGGCGCGGCAGGTCTGGTTCTACATAATGTCCGGCGGCGCGGTAATGAAAATCGTGACCATGGAGATCGCAAGGCTCCTGCTCCGCTGACGCCGCCCATCACCACAGGAGGAATCTTTATGAGGAAGCTCTCCCCCTACATCCGGGGCGAGGAACACATTGCCCGTAGTCTGCCTGCCATTCAATCCTGAAATCCGGAGGAGCTGGAGCGCATGGTATGAAGCCGACTGTTATCGATCCCCGCGCCACCACCCGCGCCGCAGCCTATGACCTGTGGATGAACGCGCCCAACCCCATGGTGACAGTTTTCAAAACGTTGGACGTAACGCCATTGGTCAATGTGAGCCGCAAGCGCGGTCTCAAGTTCAACATGCTGCTGTGCTGGTGCATTGGCCGGGCAGCCAGTCAGGTAAGGGAATTCTATACCCTGCCGGTGGGCCGCCAGCTGCTGCGATACGATACTATTGCGGTCAACACCATCGTCAAAAACAGCACCGGCGAAGTCGGCTCCTGCGATGTGCCGTTCAGCAACAGCCTTATCAAGTTCAATCGGGACTATCTGCATCTGACCCGACAAACAGCAGAAAGCTGCGAAAACCATGACCTTCCCGACAGCATGGTCATTGGCACCTCTGCCATTGTGGATATCGAGATTGACGGAGCCGTCGGCATGAACAGCGGTATTTTCAACACCCCCTTTCTGATCTGGGGCAAATACCGCCGGAAATTCCGGAAGGCAGCGCTCCCCCTCTCCTTCCAGTTTCACCACACACAGATGGACGGCGCTCACGCAGGCCGTTTTCTGGAGCTTCTGCAAAAAGCGATCTACGATTTTTGAAAAGAGGTGATATATGAGAAAGCATTGACGGTCATCGCACTGAAAAGCGATGAGGTAAACGACACATTCGTAAAGCATATCCACTTGACACTATTGAAATTATCTATTTTTTAATGTAAGGAGAACTTTTTGAAGCTTACGACATTATCACTGGAGCGTGTGGGCTGACCGGGAGGTCTGGCAAATTCCAACACACGCCACTCCTCCCGAAGAATGCCAACACATATCTTCAGGAGGATACTACTATGAACCGCGAAAACAAGCGGAAAACCTTTGAAAAAGGCTATTACAAGACCCACGCCTGCCACGACAGCTTTACCTGCAAGGTCTGCGACAGGCTTTGCACTCCCCAAAACGCCGGCAGCGACCACCGCAACCACTGCCCCAATTGCCTTTCCAGCCTGCACGTGGACATTGAGCCCGGCGACCGTGCCTCTGACTGCGGCGGTATCATGGAGCCCATCGCCGTCTGGGTACGAAAAAACGGCGAATGGGCCATCATCCACCGCTGCAAGCGCTGCGGCGCTCTCAGTTCCAACCGTGTGGCGGCGGACGACAACCCTATGAAGCTGATGTCCATCGCCATGAAGCCCCTGTGCCAGCCGCCCTTTCCGCTGGAACGCATTGAGGAAATGACCGCTCTCATGGGCGGCGACGGTCGCATGAAGTAGCCAATCAGAAAACACAGCAGCTTTCTCTCTTGCCAAAGCGAACGACATATGGTATCTTTAAGATAACCATAGTGAAACAGGATCGTTGCAAAAACGGCAAAAGGAGAGAACAAAATGAAAAACATGAAGAAATGTCTGGCCCTGCTGCTGGCATTGCTGCTGGCTCTGAGTCTGGCGGCCTGCGGCGGCGACAACTCCCCCCCAGTCGATGAACCGCCCACCTCCCTCGAGGATATGGTCAAGGATTCCTCTATCGACGCCGACTACAGCGGCTTTTTGGGCACTTGGATGAGCGACGACTCCGCCGAGCTTATCGTGGAGCCCAGTGAGGACGGCGATGAGACGCGCTTCGCGCTGTACGGTGCTGACGGCACGGTAGAGGCCAGCGGCTATTTGCAGTACATGGAGGAGTATGGTTACGTCTATGCCTACAATGAGCATGACGGCGTTGCCCACCAGTGCTGGTTCGACGAGAACAACAGCCTGAGCATCGACTCCCTCGGCACCTTTACCCAGACGACCGGCGGCGTGGATGACACGCAGGCAGGCGGCGGCAATGCCGCGCTGGCCGGTGTGTGGTATCTGGACGGCGAAGCCGGTGCAGAGAGCATCATCGAGATCGACGCCAACGGCAATTGGTCTCTGTCCGAGCGGCCGGGCGGTGACGGCGACCCCACTCAGGTGGACGGCGGCTCCCTTCAGGCCGACCCTGACAATGAGGGACTGTATTATGCGTCCTCCTCCCTGTTTGATGACACCGTGTACGACATGACCGTGGTGGACGAGAACACGATGTACTGGGGCGGCGAGTACGACTGCTACATGAGGATCGCCTGACCGGAACAGCAGTGCGGATAAGGAGAACAACATGAAAAAATGGAAAGCATGTCTCGCGCTGGTACTGGCTCTGGTGCTGAGCCTGAGTCTTGCCGCCTGTGCAGGTAGCGACACCAATACGGACGATGGTAATCAGGACAACGATATCGCCGGTAATGACTGGCGTACCACCGGTATCGTCCGTGACAGCGGCACTATCACCCGCGATGGTGAAGATACCACTGTGCTGGTCTGCATCAACAAGGATGACGCGGACTTCTATCTGGACAGCGAGGTTCAGACGCTCTTTGGCTATGTGACGTATCCGGACAGCATTGCGGAGCCTTGGGAATCCTTTCAGGGGATCGACTTCTCTGATCGGAACGGCGACGGCAGCAGCGACATCCGCATGGACTTTCAGGTGGGGGATACCACTATCATCATGATCTGGTACTGGGACGGCACCAGCGAAGAATTCGTCTATCAGGAGGACGCTTCTCTGGAAGCCATGCAGGCACCGGCCGAACCGGCCGCCTGATTCTAACCGCAATAAGAGAGCGCTCCGCCAGCAGGTCGGAGCGTTCTCTTTTCTCTGCTATTTTTGAACTTTTTCCTTGTATTTTTTCCATTTTGCGATATAATAATGGTGCAAATATTATAATATTGAAATACGATGAGAGGATGTGGTCGCCATCGCACTGACCAACGCAAGCCTTCCCGCGAAAAAACGGATCCTGACGGTCTGTGTCAAGCTGTTTCTGGAGCAGGGCTATAAGAAAACCACCGTGGCAGAGATTGTCCAGAAGGCCAACGTATCCAACAGCAGCTTCCAGAACATCTTCCGCGCCAAGGACGGCGTATTGACCGAGCTGGTGGAATTCATGTTTTCCAATCAGTTTGGCGCGGCAAAGAAGGTAGCGGGAACGCAGCTCCCCCCTGTCTATGTCTACGCGGTGGAGACCTCCATTCAGATGACGCTGACGGAGCTGAACGAGAACCTGCGGGATATTTATATCGAAGCATACAGCCACGAGGAGGCTCTGGAATACATCTTCCGCGAAACGGCAAAGGAGCTGTATCAAATCTTCGGCCCCTATCAGCCACAGCTGACAGAGCAGGATTTCTATGCGTTGGAAATCGGCTCGGCCGGTATCATGCGGGGCTATATGGCCCGTCCCTGTGACGATGTGCTGACACTGGAAAAGAAGCTGGTCTGCTTCCTGAGCATGAGCCTGCGGGCCTATAAGGTGCCGGAGGATGAAATTCATCGTGTGCTGGCCTTTATGACAGAGCTGGATATCCGCGCCGTTGCCCAGCAGGTCATGCACCAGCTGTTCAGCGCGCTGGCCATGCGCTTTGAATTTACTTTGTAAATACAGCAAAACACCGCATACCCAATGGGCATGCGGTGTTTTGCTGTATTTGAGGAGAGAGCATGGCAATTTATCTACACACCGGTCACGGATAGGGCCATAACCGGCGGTGCCAGTAAGTTTATTCGCCGCTGGCGCCGTAGTTGGACAGCACACGGGCGGAGGGGTCGTCCACATCGCAGCCTTCCCATTCCTTGTTGGGCATCCAGAAGTCCACGATCATCTCGGACTGACCGGGGTAATACTTTTCAAAAATCTCACGGTACAGCAGCGATTCCTTGGTGAAGGGTTGTGCATGGGCATAGTGCTTGCGGCGCTCTTCAAACTGCGCATCGGTATAGCAATCCTCGGCAAAAGCCTTCAGGTGATCCACCATGGAGTGTCCCACCGCGTCGGAGAAAGCCGCCTTTTCGCGGTACAGAATGTCATGGGGCAGATAGTCGCCCTCGAAGGCGTGGCGCAGCAGGTACTTGCCCTTGCCGTAGATGTTGACCTTTTTGGCCGGATCAATGGCCAGTACATAGCGGACAAAATCCAGATCGCCAAAGGGAACACGGGCCTCCAGCGAGTTGACGGAGATGCAGCGGTCGGCGCGGAGCACATCATACATGTGCAGCTCGCGGATACGCTTCTCCGCTTCTTTCTGGAACTCCTCCGGAGAGGGTGCGAAGTCGGTGTATTTGTAGCCGAACAGCTCATCGGAGATCTCGCCGGTCAGCAGCACGCGGATATCGGTGTTCTCGTGGATCCACTTGCACATCAGGTACATACCCATGCTGGCCCGGATGGTGGTGATATCGAACGTTCCCAGCATCTTGATGACGAAGTCCAGCGCATCCAGCACCTGCTCCCTGGTCATGATGACCTCGGTGTGGTCGCTGCCGATATAGTCGGCCACGATGCGGGCGTACTTCAGGTCGATGGCATCCTCCCGCATGCCAATGGCAAAGGTACGGATGGGAGTCTTGCTCTCCCGTGCGGCAATGGCGCACACCAGAGAGGAATCCAGGCCGCCCGACAGCAGGAAGCCCACCTTGGCGTCGGCCACCAGCCGCTTCTTTACACCGGCCACCAGCTTGTCGTGGATGTTGGCGCACACGGTCTCCAGATCGTCATAGCAGAACTGCTTCACCTTGGTGATATCGTCGTAGCAGATAAACTTGCCGTCCTTGTAATAGTGTCCGGGAGGAAACGGCATCACCTTATCGCACATGCCCACCAGGTTTTTCGGCTCGCTGGCAAAGGCGATCACGCCTTTCTTGTCATAGCCGTAGTAAAGCGGCCGGATGCCGATGGGATCGCGGGCGGCGATGAACTGCTTTGTCTGGCCGTCAAAGAGGATCAGAGCGTACTCCGCGTCCAGCATTTTGAACATCTCCACGCCGTACTCCTTGTACAGCGGCAGCAGGATCTCACAGTCGGAGCCGCTGCGGAAGGAATAGCCCTTTTCCAGCAATTTGGCCTTGCACTTCTCGTAGCCGTAAATTTCGCCGTTGCAGACCACATAACTGCCGTCCATTTCAAACGGCTGCATCCCCTCCGGCGTCAGACCCATGATGGCCAGCCGGTGGAACCCCAGCAGGCCGTGTCCGGTATCCACGATCCTGCTGTCGTCCGGGCCGCGGGAAACGGTTTCCATGAACCCGTCGGTAAAGGCGGCGATGTCGGTACAAACGTCACAATACCCCATAATCGAACACATTTTGTTACCCTCCGTATATGTGATAGTATCAGCAAATACGATAGGGCGAGGTGCTGTGCCCCGCGGTGCCACCTATCTTTGGCCTCTTTCTATGGCTTCTAACAAAGCCTTGCCGCGGTAACGGGCGGCAACTCCGGCTCACCTACTCAGGGGGCCTCCCCTTTTGGGATCGCGGCTCGCCGGGTGTTCTTTCCGTGAGCGTCGCCCGCATGGCTTCCACCGTCCCATGCTCGCTCGTGGGCGTGTTTTCACAGTACTTTTCCCGGCTCGAACGCCTTTCTATGGTTATATGGAGGTTTTCAAACGCAAAAAAAGCGTCAAGGAAATCACTCTCCAAGACGCCTTTGCCTTTGATGGACGCTATTATATATACCTTGCGCACATTTGTCAATCTGCGTTTTACACAACTTTTCCCGTCTCCACCGCCCGATTTATTTACCCTTATGTCGAAGCAGAAAAGCCTTGCGCCCCGGAAGGCGTCAGGGTAAAATAAAAGCATCACAGCAAAGGAGGCGTTTCTATGGGACTGGAGTTGATCCCCGCTTACGGGCATCAGGAGGAGATCGTGACGCTGTTCACGGAGTACACCAACATGCTGATGGAAGCCGATCCCACCGTCCGGCAGTACCTGATCCTCCAGCACTATGAAAAGGAGCTGGAGCACCCGGAGAGCAAGTACGGCATGCCGGAGGGCCGCCTGTATCTGGCCTACTGGGACGGCCAGTTGGCGGGCTGCATCGGCCTGCGGAAGCTGGACGAGAAGCGCGGCGAGCTGAAGCGGCTGTATGTCCGGTCGGACTTCCGGGGCCACCAGATCGGTGAACAGCTGATCCGACGCATTCTTGATGACGCCCGCGAGATCGGCTATCGGCATGTGCTGCTGGATACGCTCCCCTTCCTCCACTCCGCCATACGTCTTTACCGGAAGATTGGCTTTTACGAGATTGACTGCTACAAAAACAGCCCGGTGGAGGCCACCATCTTTCTGCAATACGACCTATAAGGAGCAAGTCTATGGCTACCACACAGGATTATATCGAATACGTCTGCGAACGTCTGCCGGACTGCGGCGATGTGCGATACCGGAAAATGTTCGGCGAATACATGGTCTACGTCAACGATAAGCCGCTGCTGACCGTGTGCGACAATACTGTGTTCGTCAAGAAGGCGCCGGAACTGGCGACGGTCATGGCGAACGCTGCGGTTGGCTGCCCCTACGAGGGTGCCAAAGAGCATTACATTCTGGATATCGATGACACGGCGCTGACCGCGCAGGTCATTGCGATCCTTGAACCCATCACACCTGTCCCGAAAAAACGAAAGAAGGCATAATTTTCATGGATACCATCACCATCCGTACCGCTGCTGTGGACGACGCGGCGGCGTTGCTGGCCATCTACGCGCCCTATGTAAAAGGAACCGCCATCACCTTTGAGTACGAGGTCCCCTCGCTGGAGGAATTTCAGGGCCGCATCGCCCACACCCTGCGGCGCTATCCCTATATCGTGGCCGTGGAAAACGGCGAAATTCTGGGCTACGCCTATACCGGCCCGTTCGGCGAACGGGCCGCCTACCGCTAGTCGGTGGAGACCAGCATCTATCTGCGGCAGGACGTTCGTGGCAAGGGTCTGGGCAAGCGGCTGTATGCCGAGCTGGAGCGTATCTCCAAGGCCCAGAATGTGCAGAATCTCTACGCCTGCATCGCCTATCCCGATCACGACGACGCCTATCTGACCGGCAACAGCGTGGCTTTCCACACCCATCTGGGCTTTACTCCGGTGGGGCGGTTCCCCCATTGCGCCTATAAATTCGGCACGTGGTACAATATGACGTGGATGGAGAAAACGCTAGGCAAGCACGAGGAGTCCCCTGCACCGTTTGTGCCGTTCCCAGGGCTTTCCGAAACACGATAGACCAACCGCAGGAGGGGTAAAATGATCGATTTGCAGGCATATCTTGAAAAGAAGCTGCGCGGCATTATTTCGACTTGGCATGCAGATGATATCTATGCCATATCGTTTTTTGTCTACGCGAATGAGGCATATGAATATGACGGCTTTTCCAACGTTACGCAGTTTTGTAAGCTATCAAACGGAAAGCGATTGCTATGATGCGGATGAGCTTTCCGAGGAGCGCTGGAATTACGCCTTTTGGCAACAGAATGAAACGCCTGTGATCGAAGCAGACGACGGAGACGAGGGGATGAAAATTCTTTTCGACTGGTATCGTGAAAACGGCATCGAGCATATCGGCCGCTGCGAAGATCCTGCCGCTTGCTACGATGAAAAAATGCGCTATATCGGCAAAGACCCCGTCGGCTACTACGAGCTGCTTTCCGAGGTCGCCGAGGTTGCCCGCAAATTACAGGTCAGCGGTTTCATCAAGGCGCAATTCGGCAGACCGGTTCCCATCATCCTTCACGAGCTGAAATATCCGTGGTACTGCATGGGGGCAACAGCAAAGGCCAACCCCAACGGAGAAGCCGATACATTTTTCGCCGCGATGAAACAGCTTGGCGTTATGGAATGACGCGATATGAAAAAGGAACCCAAAACCGTAGGTTTTGGGTTCCTTTTTCATATTCAAATCAATCCTGCTGCCAGTTATGCCAGACGTTCTGCACGTCCTCGTTGTCCTCCAGCATATCCAGAAGCTTGGTCATGCTGCGCACGTCGTCCTCGCTGGTCATGGTGATGTAGTTCTGGGGCACCATTTCGATCTCGGCGCTCTCGAAGGAATAGCCCTTCTCCTCCAGCACCTTGACCACATCGTTGAAGCTGTCGGGATCGGTGGTGACCTCGAACACAGGGCCGTCGGCCTCCACGTCCTCAGCGCCGGCCTCCAGCGCGTCCATCATGACGGCTTCCTCATCCAGCTCCTCGTCCTCATTGTTGATGACGATCACGCCCTTGCGATCGAAGGACCAGCTGACGCAGCCCTGAGCGCCCATACCCTTGCCGAACTTATCAAAATAGTGGCGGATTTCAGGAGCGGTACGCTGGCGGTTGTCGGTCAGTGCCTCCACGATGACGGCCACACCGCAGGGACCGTAGCCCTCATAGGTGACGGACTCGTAGTTGTCGGTGTTGCCGGCGCCCAGCGCCTTGTCGATGGTGCGCTTGATGTTGTCGTTGGGCATGTTGGCCGCCTTGGCCTTGGCCACCACGGTAGCCAGACGGGAGTTATTGTTGGGGTCGCCGCTGCCGCCTTGCTTGACGGCCACGATGATCTCCTTGGCGATCTTGGTAAACGCGGCGCTGCGCTTGGCGTCAGCCGCGCCCTTGGTCTTTTGAATATTGTGCCATTTGGAATGTCCGGACATAGTTTACTTCTCCTTCTTTATGCAATATTGTATGATCTCACGGTCATGGGCGGCCGACAGGGCCACCGAAATGTGCGGAAAGGCTGCCTGCAAACGCTCCGCGATCACGGGGCAGATCACATTCTCCGTGGGAAAATGTCCCGCATCGATCAGGTTCAGCGCCTTTGTGTCCAGAAACTCATGATAGCTCAAATCAGAGGTCACAAAGGTGTCGCAGCCCAGCGCAATGGCCTGCCCGATGTAATCGCCGCAAGCGCCGCCGCCCACCGCCACGCGGTGGACAGGCCTGCCGCAGTCCACATAGCGCAAACCATTACAGCCTAAATATTTTATCACATCTTGTAGGAACTCCACAAGGGGTTTTTCGCAATTTAGCGTCCCAACACGGCCAATTTTTTCGTCCGTCAGGGGTTTTGTGGCCTGAAGGCCCAATTTTTCCGCCAGAGCGTCGTTGACGCCGCCCTCTGCCGCGTCCAGATTGGTATGCATGCAGATGGCGGACACATTGTTTTTCAGCAGCGTGGTAATGGTGCGTCCCTGTGCGTCATCAGTGGTCACATGCTGCACCTTGTGCCAGGCGCAGTTCATCAGCGGATGGTGCGCCACGATCAGGTCGGCCCCTATCGCCACGGCTTCCGCCGCCACCGCTTCCGTCACATCCAGCGACACCAGCACCTTGCGTACCTCCGCCCCGCTGTCGCCTACCAGCAGGCCCACGTTGTCCCATTCCAGAGCCAGATCACGGGGCGCCCAGTCGTACAGCATCTTCTCGATATCGCAAACACGTGTCACAGCGTATCCCTCTTTTCTTTCAAAATGCGGCAAAGCTCCGTCAATTCTTTTACCTTTACAGCGCTTTCTATCGCAGCAGATTTCTGCAATCCGTTAATGGCCTTCTGCAGCTTGCCGATCCGCTCGTCCAGATACACACCATACAGCGGATCGCCGTCCAGCAGCACCCCACCGTATTGCTGCGCCAGTGTCAGCGGCAGTTGCCGCCCACCCCGGACAGCAAACACCGGATAGAGATGATCTTTATCAAATACCAGCCGTTCATCTGTAAAGCTGTATCCATTGTCAGACAGCCATTTTCGGAGAAATTCCACCTTTGTCATGGGCTGAAGCAACAACAAATGCCCGCCGTCTCCTGTCCATGGCGCGGCCTCCAGCACAGCCTGTATCGTTTCGCCGCCCATACCGGCAATGACGATGGTATCCGTCTCCTCCGCCCCGATGGCATCCAAGCCCGGACACAGCCGGAAGTCGATACCCTCCACCTCATATTCCGCCGCCGTCTGCCGGGCATGCTGCAGCGGCCCCGGTACGATATCCGAGGCAATAGCGCCCGCAATGCGCCCTTTTTGCAGCAGAAAAACGGGCAGGTAGCCATGATCCGTCCCCACGTCGGCAAGGCGTGCACCCTCAGGCACCATGTCCGCCAGCAGCCGCAGCCGGGACTGTAAAACCAGTTCTTTCATCTTCCTCCAAACAGAATAAAACGCATACGGCACGCCGTATGCGTTTATCTCAGCAAGTCAGTTACTCCGCCTTGTTGGCAGTCTCGTTGACCACGGCCAGCAGCTTGTCCACGTCAACACCGTGCACGGCGCAGGCTTCTTCCACGGTCTCGCCGCGGGAAGAAGGGCAGCCCAGGCAGTGCATACCGATGGAGAAGAAGATCGGTGCGGTCTGCGGTGCGATGTCAAGAATATCGCCGATAATGGTATCTTTGGTAATTTCGATCATAATTTTGACCTCCCAGTGTATTTGAGGATAGTATACCCCAAAATGCCGCAGGTTTCAACACAAAAATACGGAAAAAATCAATCGACGCTTGTTGCGCTTGACAAAATGCACTTTTCCTGCTACTATTTACTTCAAATTTGAATATTACTTTTTTGGAGGAATCTATCATGAATCTCAGCAGCATGGAGTTTTCCCGGAAGGTATCGCTAGCCTATGGCGAAGCGTGCAAACCGCTGTGCCGGGAGCTGAATCTGCCCCAAACAGCCTTTGATATCCTGCTGTTTCTGGCAAATAATCCGGCGTACAGCACGGCGGCGGACATTGTGGAGATCCGCAAAATCAAAGCAAATCTTGTGTCAGTAAATGTGGATAAGCTGGTGCGGGACGGTTACCTGACCCGCCAGGCCGTGGCAGGCGACCGGCGCAAGACCCGGCTCTGCTGCACGGAGAAGGCTCAGCCTATCATCCAACAGGGGCGGCAATTGCAGGAGGTGTTTCTGGAGCGGCTGTTCCGCGGGATCGACCCTGTGACAAAGGCGACATTTTTGAAAACAGTGACCGCGATGAATGAAAATCTGGACGAACTGTTAAAAGGAGAATGATGTATATGCAGATCTTATTTACTGTCCTCGTGACTTTCTTTGCCGGAATGGGCGCGGGACTGGGCACCGGCTTTGCCGGTATGAGCGCTGCCGCCGTCATCAGCCCCATGCTCATCACGTTTCTGGATATGGAGCCCTATATGGCGGTAGGCATCGCGCTGGCGTCCGATGTGCTGGCCAGTGCCGTTTCCGCCTATACCTACGGCAAAAACAAAAACCTGGATATCCGCAATGGCCTTATCATGATGGTCAGTGTGCTGGCCTTTACCGTGGTGGGCAGCTATGTCGCCAATCTGGTGCCCTCCTCTACCATGGGCGGCTTCTCCGTGTTCATGACGTTCCTGCTGGGCGTCAAATTCATTGTAAAGCCCGTGATGACCACCAAGGAAGCCATGCTGTCCGTTTCCGCCAGAAAGCGGGTCGTGCAGTCGATCGTATGCGGCACCCTGATTGGTTTTATCTGCGGCTTCGTGGGAGCCGGCGGCGGCATGATGATGCTGCTGATTTTGACCTCCGTGCTGGGCTATGAGCTGAAAACCGCCGTGGGCACCAGCGTGTTCATCATGACCTTCACAGCGCTGACCGGGTCGATCTCCCACTTTGCCATCGGCGGTGCGCCGGACTGGACGGTTTTCGTCCTGTGCGTGGTGTTCACGCTGATCTGGGCGCGGATCGCCGCTGTGTTCGCCAACAAGGCAACGCCCAAAACGTTGAACCGGGCCACCGGCGTGATCCTTGTGATACTGGGCATTGTGGTGATGCTGTTCAACCTGTTGAAGTAACCACAGCAGCAGCACTGTGACCGGGTTTGGCATTTCTTTACTTCCCTTTCACCGCCATCTATGCTATACTGATAGCTAGTATAGAATGGGAGGAGCTTTCCATGGACATTTTTGAGATTCTCGGCCCGGTCATGGTAGGGCCGTCCAGCTCCCACACGGCGGGCGCGGCGCGGATCGGCAGCATGGCCCGCACACTGCTGGGCAGCACACCGGTAAAGGCCGCCATCCATCTGCACGGCTCCTTTGCCGACACCGGACTGGGCCACGGCACCGACCGTGCGCTGGTGGCCGGACTGCTGGGCATGAAGCCGGATGATCTCCGTATCCCCTATGCCTTTGAGGAGGCCAAGAAGGCGGGCCTTTCCTACACCATCGACGTGGTGGAGCTGCGGGACGCTCATCCCAACACCGCGCTGATCGAGGTCTGGGGCACAGAGGACAAGCATCTGGAAATGCAGGCCTCCAGTTTAGGCGGCGGCCGCATTATGGTGGATAAGCTGGACGGCATCAACGTGAATTTCACCGGCGCCTACAACACGCTGGTGATTCGCAATCTGGATTACTATTCCTCCGAAGCCGCCGTGACCACCATTTTGAGCCAGTTCCGCATCAACATCGCCAACATGAGCATGTGGCGGCACAAGCGGGGCGGCGACGCGCTGATGATCATTGAAACAGACCAGCATATCAAGCCGGAGCAGGTCACATTTATCGGTCAGCTGCCGGGCATTCTGTCCATAACCTACTACGATAAGGAGGAGGATGACGATGTCTCTGGATTCGATGAAGGAAATCTTTGACCTGATGGCCGAAAAGAACAAACCCTTCTGGGAGGTCGTGCTGGAGGATGACATGGAGACCCGGCAGGTCACGCGCAACCAGTCCATGGCAAAAATGCTGCTGACGTGGCAGGCCATGGCGGATGCGGCAGACAGCTATACGGGCCGCAAGCGTTCCGTCAGCGGTCTGGTAGGCGGCGATGGCATGAAAATGCGGCAGTACTGCATCCGGGGCGAGGCCCTCAGCGGCGGCTATGTCAGTGAGGTCATTGCCGAGGCGCTGAGCATGGCGGAATCCAACGCCTGCATGCGCCGCATCGTGGCGGCTCCCACGGCAGGCGCCTGCGGCGTACTTCCGGCGGTGCTGCTGCCCCTGTGCAAATATGAGGAATTGAGCCAGCACCAGCTGTTGGAGGCGCTGTACGTGGCCAGCGGCATCGGCGCGGTGATCGCCTATCGGGCCTGCATCGCCGGTGCTTCCGGCGGCTGTCAGGCGGAGATCGGCACCGCTTCCGCCATGGCGGCAGGCGCGCTGGTGGCCCTACGGGGCGGCAGCGGCGCACAGATCGGCCACGCGGTGGCCATGGCGCTGAAAAACCTGATGGGTCTGGTGTGCGACCCGGTGGCGGGACTGGTGGAGATCCCCTGCGTGAAGCGCAATGTGATCGGCGCGGTGAATGCCGTCAGCGTGGCGGATATGGCAATGGCCGGCATCGAGAGCCGTATCCCCGTGGACGAGGTGATCGACGCCATGGGCGAGGTCGGCCGCCGCATGCCGGTGGAGTTCCGCGAGACGGCGCTGGGCGGTCTGGCCGCCACGCCCACAGGACGCGCCATCAAAAAACGGATGCATAAGCCCCAATAATCAGCCCTCATTTTACCTGTATTCATCGTTCAAATCTGACGACGAGGCATAATGCCGGAAAGGAGCATTCTATGCTGCTATTTCAATCCATCCGCGCTCTGTCCAGCTTCTGGGAGTTTGGCGAAATGGTATTTCTGATCCCTGCCGCACTGGTGATAGCGCTGCTGTTACAGGCCGTGATCTTCCGGAACCAAAGACGTCCGTGGCTGCCCATCGCCGTGATCGGCGGACTGCTGGTACTGTGCGATGTTACGGCTTCTCTCATCATTCTCAAGCTGGAGCGGGCCGCTCTGGGCGTCGCGTTTCTGGGCATGGCGGCGGAAGCGTTTCTGCTGGCAGTCATTATCGGCCTTGCCATCGGGCTGCTGGTCAGTCTGCCGATGAAGAAAAAGGCGGCGTAAAAATCTTATTACCATAAAAAATATCCGGTGCTTTCGCACCGGATATTTTTATGGACTTTACGGAAAAACTCAGTTCTCGCTGCGGCGCTTGTAGGACTCGTACTTGGTCTTGGCGTCCTCCTCCGCCTCGGCAAACAGGGTCTTAGCGTTTTCGGGGAAGCTCAGCTCCAGAGAAGCGTAACGCACCTCGCCCTTCATGAAGTCGTACAGCGGCATGGTGGGCTCCTTGGAATCCAGGGTGAACTTCTTGGTGCTGGGATCGTAACGGTACAGGTTCCAGTAACCGGAAGCGACGGCGTCCTTCATCTCCTGCTGGACATTGTTCATGCCCTTCTTGATGCCGTGGTTGATGCAAGGCGCGTAGCAGATCACCAGAGACGGGCCCTTGTGGGCTTCGGCTTCCTTGATGGCCTTGATGAGCTGGTTGGGGTTGGCGCCCATGGAGCACTGGGCCACATAGACGTTGTCATAGGTCATCATCAGCATGCCAAGGTCTTTCTTCTTGGTCTTCTTACCGCTGGCCTGGAACTGGGCCACAGCGCCCACGGGGGTGGCCTTGGAGGACTGTCCGCCGGTGTTGGAGTACACCTCGGTATCCACCAGCAGCACGTTCACATCCTCGCCCATGGCGAAAACGTGATCCAGACCGCCGTAGCCGATATCGTAGGCCCAGCCGTCGCCGCCGTACATCCACATGGTCTTCTTGGACAGATCCTTCTTGCGCTTCAGGATCTCGTCCACCAGCTTCTGCTCGTCGGCGGAGAACTTGCTGTTCTCCAGCACGGCAACCAGAGCGGCGGTGGCGGGGGTGGAAGCATCCAGATCGTCGTAGGTCTCCAGATACTTGGCGATGGCGGCCTTAACAGCCTCGTCCTTGGTAAGGGCATCCAGCTCCTTCACATAGCCGGTAACGCAGTCGCGCAGCTGCTTGACAGCCAGACACATACCATAGGAGAATTCGGCATTGTTCTCGAACAGGGAGTTACTCCAAGCAACACCCTTGCCCTCCTGGTTCTTGCAGTAGGGAACGCAGGGCATTGCCGCGCCCCATGCCTGGGTGCAGCCGGTGGCGTTGGCCAGATACATCTTGTCGCCGAACAGTTGGGTCAGCAGCTTGATATAGGGCGTCTCGCCGCAGCCGGCGCAAGCGCCGTTGAACTCCACCAGAGGCTGCTTGAACTGGCTGCCCTTCAGGCTGAACTTATCCACCTTGTCACCCTTGATGGGCAGGTTGAACAGGTACTCCCAGTTAGTCTGATCCAGAGACACCTCGTGAGTGGGAACCATCTTCAGCGCCTTGCCGCTCTTGGGGCAGGAGGAAACGCAGCTGCCGCAGCTGGTGCAGTCCAGCGTGGACACGCCCATGGCGTACTTCATACCGGCCAGCTGCGGGCCCTTGGCATCCACCATCACCAGCCCCTCGGGGGCGTTGGCGGCTTCGGCCTCGTCCAGCAGGAAGGGACGGATGACGGCGTGGGGACAGACGAAGGAGCACATGTTGCACTGCAGGCACTCAGTAGCGTCCCACACAGGCAGATGGGTGGCGATGCCGCGCTTCTCATAGCGGGAGGTGCCCAGCGGCATGGTGCCGTCCTCCATGCCCTTGAAGGCGGAGACAGGCAGATTATCGCCCTTCTGTGCGTTGATGGGCACCAGAATGTTCTTGATGACGTAGGGCAGATTATCGGCAGCGGGCTTGATGGCGGCGCCGGACAGGTTCTTCCACTCGGGCTTCACCTTGACCTCCACCAGCGAGTTGATACCGGCGTCCACGGCGGCGATGTTCATGTTGACGATCTTCTCGCCCTTCAGGCCGTAGGTCTTCTTGACGGCGGCCTTCATGTGCTCCACGGCATCCTCAACGGGGATGACGTTGGCCAGCTTGAAGAAAGCGGCCTGCAGCACCATGTTGGAGCGATTGCCCAGACCCAGCGCCTGAGACTCCTTGTTGGCGTCAATGATGTAGAACTTGATATCATTCTCGGCAATGTACTTCAGGATATCGCCGGGGATGTGCTGCTCCAACTCGCTCTCCGTCCACTCGCAGTTCAGCAGAAAGCTGCCGTGGGGCTTCAGCTCGGAGATAATGTCGTACTTGGTCAGATACGTCTGGTTGTGGCAGGCGATGAAGTCCGCGTTGGAGACATAGTAGGTAGAGCTGATGGGGTGCTTGCCGAAGCGCAGGTGGCTCTTGGTGATACCGAAGGACTTCTTGGTATCATACTCGAAGTACGCCTGGCAGTACATGTCGGTGGTCTCGCCGATGATCTTGATGGAGTTCTTGTTGGCGCCCACGGTACCGTCGGAGCCCAGACCCCAGAACTTGCAGGCGATGGTGCCTTCCGGCTCAGTCAGCAGCGGTGCGCCGATGGGCAGGGACAGATGGGTCACATCGTCCTCGATGCCGATGGTGAAGTGGTTCTTGGGCTCGGACAGGCTCAGGTTGTCGAACACGGCCTTGATCTGGGCGGGGGTGGTGTCCTTGGAGGACAGGCCGTAACGACCGGCGTAGATCAGAGGACGGTTGGCGTCGTTGATGTAAGCGGCGCAGATATCCTCATACAGAGGCTCACCGATGGAACCGGCTTCCTTCACGCGGTCCAGAACAGCGATCTTCTTCACCGTCTTGGGCATGGCGGAGAGCAGATGCTTGGCGGAGAAGGGACGGAACAGGTGTACCTGCAGGAAGCCCACCTTCTCGCCCTTGGCGTTCAGGTAGTTGACGACCTCCTGTGCGCAGCCGGACACGGAGCCCATGGCCACAATGACGCGCTCGGCGTCGGGTGCGCCGTAGTAGTTGAACAGGTGGTACTCGCGGCCGGTCAGCTTGCTGATCTGGGCCATGTAGTCCTCCACCACGTCGGGCAGGTTGGCGTAGTCGGTATTGTTGGACTCGCGCAGCTGGAAGTAGATATCGGGGTTATCCACCAGAGAGCGCATGCGGGGATCCTCAGGATTCAGGGCGTTGGCACGGAACTTGGCCAGAGCGTCATAGTCCACCAGCTTGGCGTACTCGTCGTAGTCCAGCACGTCGATCTTCTGGATCTCGTGGCTGGTACGGAAACCGTCAAAGAAGTGCAGGAAGGGGATGCGGGCCTTGATGGCGCTCAGGTGGGCCACGGCGGCCAGATCGGCGGCCTGCTGGACGCTGCCGCTGCTCAGCAGGGCAAAGCCCGTCTGGCGGCAGTTCATCACGTCGGAGTGATCGCCGAAGATGGAGAACGCGTGGGTACCCACGGTACGGGACGCCACATGCAGCACGCCGGGCAGACGCTCGCCGGAGATACGGTGCATGGTGGGGATCATCAGCATCAGGCCCTGGGAAGCGGTGAAGCTGGTGGCCAGGGCACCGGCCTCCAGTGCGCCGTGGCAGGCACCGCAGGCACCGGCCTCGGACTGCATCTCCACCAGACGGACGGTCTGGCCGAAGATGTTCTTCTTACCCTTGGCAGACCACTCGTCGGCATGCTCCGCCATGGGGCTGGACGGGGTGATGGGGTAGATGGCAGCAACTTCTGAGAAGGCATATGCCACATATGCCGCCGCTTCGTTACCGTCGCAGATCTTCATGAGCTTACTCATTTCTCTTTTTTCCTCCTCTTTATTCCGGTGGTTTCCGCTGAGGAAACAGCGAAAGCACACAGATATACAATTTACATGGTAACACTTTTCAGGGGAAAGTCAATTCAGGTGGCCGGATTTCTGCATTTTCCCCGATGTGGGGTAAATTTTTTTGTGAAAAACGTCAAATCACCACAGGCTTACCATTAAAAGCAAGCCGCCCGTTCTTTACGGTCACGCTGCCTCCCAGACGGTTGGGATAGTCGCCGTCCGGCAGTTCTACCGCCACATCGGCCGCGCCCTGTCCGCACAGGTCGAATACACCCAGCGCCTTGCCCTCCGGGCCCTCGTAATGTCCCAGCAGCAGGCCGTTTCTCTCCTCCAGCCAATAGCCGCCGGTGATGGGCAGCGTCTGCTTCAGCTCCTTCAGCTTTCGCAGATAGAGCTGCATGTCCCGCTGCATGTCGCCATAGTTGCTCTGATTTTCAAAGAAGTCCACCCGTTCCTTGGGGGCGTATTCCATGCCGCTGTAGAGCATCACAGTGCCCCGCTGGAAGTAGAGGAACGCCACCCAGTTGTCCAGCTGGGTATCGTCCCTCATCCAGCTGGCGGCACGGGGTGTGTCGTGATTTTCCAGATACCGGGCTTTGACGTAGCTGCCGGGATAGGTCAGCTCCTGATAGGTCAGGATATCCGCATACTCCCGCAGACTCACCTTTCCGGTCAGCACGCCCTCATAGAAGGGCCAAACGTCGTAATCATAGGTAAGGTCGAACACGGACTGCACCTCGGTATCCGTGGCGCAGTAAGCGCCCATTCTCCGCATGGCCAAAACATGAGCGCCGTGAACGCTCTCCGCCAGCCAGATACAGCCGGGACGGACGGTCTCCACCTCGTCACGGGCCTGCCGCCAGAACTCCACCGGCACAGCGCTGGCTACATCACAGCGGAAGCCATCCACGATGGCAGCCCACTGCTTCAGCGTATCGATCTGATAGCGCCACAGGTCGCGGTTGCTGTAATCCAGATCCACAATATCCCACCAGTCGGCCACCTTGCGGGTGGGTCTTCCCTGCTCGTCCCGCAGGAAGAACTCCGGGTGCGTCTCCGCCAGCACGGAGTCCGGCGAGGTGTGGTTATACACCACGTCGATGATGCACTTCATGCCCCGGTCGTGGATGGCGTCCACCAGATGGCACAGGTCGTCCACGGTGCCCATGTCGGGGTTCACCGCCCGGTAATCCCGGATGGCGTAGGGGCTGCCCATGGTGCCCTTACGGCCCTCCTCGCCGATGGGGTGAATGGGTATCAGCCACAGGATATCCGCACCCAGCGCTTTCAGGCGGTCGAGATCGCCCTCCAGCGCACGGAACGTGCCCTCCTTGGTGTGTCCTCGAACAAACACGCTGTAGATCACCTGCCGCCGCAGGGAGAGATCGGTGTTAACTGCCATAAGAAAGCCCTCCTTTTTGAATATTATTGCAGCATCGAGAGGAACTCGTCCTCCGTCAGCACGGGGATATTCAATTCCTGCGCCTTGCGCAGCTTGCTTCCGGCGTTCTCACCGGCCACCACATAGGTGGTTTTCTTACTGACCGAGCCGCTGGCCTTACCGCCCCGCTGCTCGATCATGGCGGCGGCCTCGTCTCGGGTAAATTTCTCCAGCGTACCGGTCAGCACGAAGGTCTGTCCGGCAAAGCGGTCGTCCACCTTCTCCTGATGGCTGGTCATGTTGACGCCTGCCTCACGAAGCAGGGCAAGCAAGTCCTGCGACTGAGGGCTCTCCAGCCACTGGCGGATATACCGGGCGGTGATGGGGCCCACGTCGTCAATGGCGGTCAGTTCCTCCTCCGACGCGGCGGACAGCGCGTCGAAGCTGCCGAAGTGGGCGGCCAGCACCTTGGCGGCCTTGTCTCCTACCTGACGGATGCCCAGCGCGCTGAGAAGCCGCCACAGGTCGTTTTCCTTGCTTTTTTCGATGGCGGCCACGGCGTTGGCGGTGGATTTCTCGCCCATGCGGTCAAGCTGGGCAATATCCTGCACCTGCAAGCGGTACAGGTCGGCGGCGGTTTTCACAAGGCCGCTTTCCACCAGCGACTGGATCACCGCCGGGCCCACGCCGTCAATGTCCATGGCATTCCGACTGGTAAAATGGGTCAGGTTCCGCAGCAGCTGGGCGGGACACTCCGCGCCGGTGCAGCGGATGGCCACGCCGTCCTCGTCCCGGCTCACCGGTGCGCCGCACACGGGACACACCTCCGGCAGATAGTAGGGCACAGCGCCGGAGGGACGCTTGTCCTTTACCACCTCCACGATCTCCGGGATGATTTCCCCCGCCTTCTGGACGATGACGGTATCGCCGATGCGGATATCCTTAGACGTGATGAAATCCTGATTGTGCAGCGTGGCGTAGGTAACGGTGGTGCCCGCCAGACGCACCGGCTCCAGCACCGCCTTGGGGGTCAGCACGCCGGTACGGCCCACCTGCACCACGATATCCTTCAATACCGAGGGCTTCTGCTCCGGCGGATACTTGTAGGCCACCGCCCAGCGGGGACACTTGGCGGTGCTGCCCAGCACCTCACGCTCCGGCAGGCTGTCCAGCTTGATGACCGCGCCGTCGATGTCAAAGGGGAACGCCATACGCTCGTCCCCCAGACGGGCGATCTCGGTGATAATGTCCTCCGCCTTGGCCAAAGGCTTGTGGGGGATCACCCTGAAGCGCTGGCTTGCCAGATAGTCCAGCGTCTCGGTATGGCTGGTGAACTCCCGCCCCTCGGCCAGCTGCAAATTGAAGATGGCGATATCCAGCCGCCGCTGGGCGGCGATCTTGGGATCCAACTGCCGCAGAGAGCCTGCGGCGGCGTTGCGGGGATTGGCCATCAGAGGCTTCCCCTCGATCTCCCGCTGGGCGTTGATCTCCTCGAACACGCTGCGGGCCATATAGACCTCGCCCCGGACAATGAGATGGGGCAGCTTCTCCGGCAGCGTCATGGGGATGGAGCGGATGGTGCGCAGGTTCTCTGTCACGTCCTCCCCCACTCTGCCGTCGCCGCGGGTCGCACCCCGGACGAACACACCGTCCCGGTACTCCAGCGCCACGGACAGGCCGTCCACCTTGGGCTCCACGCTGTACAGGGCGTCAGGCAGGTCGGCGGCTACCTTATCCAGAAAGTCCTGCACCTCGCCGCTGTCAAATACATCCTGCAAGCTCTCCAGCGGTACCTCGTGCCGCACCTCCTCAAACTGGCTCAGCAGCTTGCCGCCCACCCGCTGGGTGGGGGAATCGGGAGTGATCTCCTCCGGATGCTCCTTCTCCAAGTCCTCCAGCTTCCGCAGCAGATGGTCGTACTCATAGTCCGACATGGTGGGCGCGTCCAGCACGTAGTAGAGGTAGCCGTTGGCGTTCAGCGTCTCACGCAGCTGCTTCATTTCTTCACGATAGTCCATACTCCATCCTCATTTATCCGTTGTTCATGATATAGTCCTCGGCATACTGTCCGATCTCGTCAGGCATGGTGCTGAAATAGGTGTAGGTATCCGGCACGCCGCCCACGATCACCGTCTCCGCCACGGCGATCTCGTTGGACACCCTGGTGGAGGTTTTCATTCCCGGCAGGAGGATGCTCATATACACATCCACGTCCAGAAAGATCTGGTGCCGGGTCTGGTTGATGCCTGCGGCGGTGAACTGGTTGCGGAACGCGGCGCTGGCGCTGCCCACCGCCTGCATCCGCACAAAGAGACTGGGGCCGCGCCCCGCCAGCAGCGCCGAGCCGGTCAGCGTCCCCAGCGGGATCTCCAGCTCACTGGTGGCCACCTCTGACAGCCGGTGCAGTATTTCATCGGTGATCTGGCCTTGCATGCGGTTCACCTCCGCTACGTTGCTGCGCAGCGCGGTGATATGGCCCGTTTCATCCTTCTCAAAAATCACGAAATTCTGATAGTCAATGTTGCCGTTTTCCACCGCCTCATTGACGGCGGCGGACACGATGCGGTTCACCAGATTGGACACTCTTGCGGTGGCCATGCTGGTCATCACCGGCTTCAGATGCCACAGCAGCGACACCGCGGCTGCCAGCAACGCCAGCACCAGCAGCGTCAGCCATATTCCCACCCGTTGGCGGCCTGTCAGGCGCAGATAGCGCAAGCGCTCCACAGCACACGCCCCCTTTCATGGAAGCGTATGCCGGGGCGGCTTATCCTTATTCCTGCCAGCCGTTGACGATGGCCTTGAAGGTCTTTCCCCGCTCGGCAAAGTTCTTGAATTGGTCAAAGGCGGCACAGGCAGGCGACAGCGTTACCACATCGCCGGGTACGGCCCTGTCGCGAGCGATCTCCACCGCTTTCTGGAAGGGCGTGACCTCCACGATCTCCGGATGGCCGGGCTGATAGCCCTCGGCATTCTCCACGGCGGTTCTGATCTTGGCGGCGGTAGCGCCGCACAGCACCAGCAGCTTCACGTGTTCCACGATCTCGCCGCCCAGCGCGTCGAAGGGGATGTGCTTATCATAGCCGCCGGCGATGAGGATCACCTTTTCCGGGAAGGAGCGCAGTCCCGCCGTGGTACGGCTGGGGCTGGAAGCGATGGAGTCGTTATAGTACCGCACGCCCCGGTAGGTACGCACCAGCTCGATGCGGTGCTCCACACCGCCGAATTCACGGGCGAAGTCCCGGATGGTCTCATCCGGCACATGACCGTCCACAGCGGCGATGGCCGCCATGTAGTTCTCCACATTGTGAACGCCCGGCAGCTTGATATCGCCGGTGGTCATCACAGTGCGTTCTCCCCTGCCGTCACGGCAGACGATGGCGTCGCCTCGCAGGAACACGCCCTTTTCCGGCTCCGCCTGACGGCTGAAATACACCGCCCGGTCGGGAACGCTCTCGCCCTGACGGCGGGTAATGTCGTTATCGAAATTGAAGATGGCCTTATCGCCTGGCTTCTGGTGGCGGAAGATATTCTCCTTGGCGGCCACGTACTCCGCCATGTCCTTGTGAACGTCCAGATGGTTGGGCGCCAGATTGGTCATAACGGCGATATGGGGACTGCACGGCATGGTCATCAGCTGGAAGCTGGACAGCTCCAGCACTGCGTAATCGGTGGGCTGCATCTCCCCCGCCTCACACAGCAGAGGATGGCCGATGTTACCGCCCACATGGACGGTGCGCCCCGCCTTCTTCAAAAGCTCCGCGATGATGGTAGTGGTCGTGGTCTTTCCGTCGCTGCCGGTCACGGCGATGATGGGACAGGGGCAGACCTGAAAGAACACCTCCATCTCGGAGGTCAGCTCGCTGCCGCCAGCCACGGCCTTTGCCAGCTGGGGCACATCGGGCCGCAGACCCGGCGTGCGGAAAATGATATCCTGATCCAGTCCCTCCAGATAGTCCGCGCCAAGCTGAAGGCGTGCGCCGCCCCGCTCCAGCTCATCGGCCAGCTCGCCCAGCTGCTCCCGCGTCCGCTTGTCGCAGGCGGTCACGGCGATGCCCTCACGCAGCAGCAGGCGGATCAGCGGCGTATTGCTGACACCGATGCCCACCACCGCCACGGTCTTTCCGTGGATGGAATCCAGATACTCCTGTAATGTCATGGGATGACCTCCCCTATTCTCAAATTAAAATCACTATATTATACCGCACCCGGCAGCCGGATTCAATCAAAATGAGGAAAAAACATCCCCTTATGGCAAACGCCCCTGAAACACGGAGTTTCAAGAGGCGTCTGCCACATATAGGAAGGTAGGTATGGGTTACTTGACACCAAACAGCAGATCGCTGTAGGTGGGGAACGGCCAGTACTGAGACGCCGTGCAGGTCTCCGCTTCGTCGCAGGGAGCCCGCAGCGCCGCCATCTTGGGAATGACCGTATCACGGATGGCACAGGCGGCCTCGGTCACGTCGTCGATCTTATGATAGCCGTCCAGTGCGGCTTCCAGCTCCCAGGCAGCAGCGTCGATCTGGTCGGCAAGACCGGACAGCTTCTCAATCAGCCCCGTCTCGTACTTTCCGCTCAGCGTGGGGACAACAGCCTTCTTGGCGGCAAGCCCCTCTGCCAGCTTGGCGGTATAGTCCTCCACAGCAGGCAGGATCTCCTTGCGGGCCATGTCCACCATGGTCTGTGCTTCGATGTTGACGGTCTTGCGGTAGTTATCCAGCATGATCTCGCAGCGGGAGCGGATCTCCGCCTCGGACATGACCTTCAGTGAGGTCAGCATGTCCACGTTCTTCTGCTCCAGAATACAGGGCAGCGCGTCGGGGGTGGTCTTCAGGTTCAGCAGGCCCCGCTCCTCGGTGGCCTCCTTGATCCACGCGTCGTCATAGCCGTTGCCATTGAAGATGATCCGCTTGTGGGCCTTGATGGTCTTTTGGATCAGGTCATGGAGGGTGGACTCAAAGTCGTCGGCCTTTTCCAGTACGTCGGCGTACTGCTTCAGCGACTCCGCCACGGCGGCGTTCAGCATAATGTTGGTGCAGGCGATGGAGTTGGAGGAGCCCAGCATACGGAACTCGAACTTATTGCCGGTAAAGGCGAAGGGAGAAGTACGGTTGCGGTCGGTGGTGTCGCGAATGAACTTGGGCAACACGTGGACGCCCAGCTTCATGACCCGCTTTTCCGTACCGCTATAGGGCTCGTCCTTCTCGATAGCGTCCAGAATGGCCGTCAGCTCATCGCCCAGGAAGATGGACACCACAGCGGGCGGCGCCTCGTTGGCGCCCAGACGGTGGTCGTTTCCGGCGGTAGCCACCGACAGCCGCAGCAGATCCTGATAGTCGTCCACCGCCTGAATGACGGCGCACAGGAACAGCAGGAACTGGGCGTTCTGATAGGGCGTCTCGCCGGGGGTCAGCAGATTCACGCCGGTATCGGTGGCCATGGACCAGTTGTTGTGCTTGCCGGAGCCGTTGACGCCCTCAAAGGGCTTTTCGTGCAGCAGGCACACCAGACCGTGGCGGGCGGCCACCTTCTGCATGATCTCCATGGTCAGCTGGTTATGGTCGGTGGCCACGTTGGTGGTGGTATAAATAGGAGCCAGCTCATGCTGGGCAGGAGCCACCTCATTGTGCTCGGTCTTGGCCAGAATGCCCAGCTTCCACAGCTCCTCGTTCAGATCGGCCATGTATTCCGCCACACGGGGCTTGATGGCGCCGAAATAGTGGTCGTCCATCTCCTGCCCCTTGGGAGGCTTGGCGCCGAACAGGGTGCGGCCACAGAAGGTCAGATCCTTCCGCTTGTCGAACATCTCCCGATCCACCAGGAAATACTCCTGCTCCGGGCCGACGGAGGTGCGGACGCACTTCACGTCCTCATTGCCGAACAGGTGCAGCACCCGCAGGGCCTGCTTGTTCAGCGCCTGCATGGAACGCAGCAGCGGAGTCTTTTTATCCAGCGCCTCGCCGCCGTAGGAGCAGAACGCCGTGGGGATGCACAGGGCCTTGTCCTTGATAAAAGCGTAGGACGTGGGATCCCACGCGGTATAACCGCGTGCCTCGAACGTGGCCCGCAGACCGCCGGAGGGGAAGCTGGAAGCGTCCGGCTCGCCCTGGATCAGCTCCTTGCCGGAGAACTCCATGATGACACCGCCGTCGGGAGACGGGGCGATAAAGCTATCGTGCTTTTCGGCGGTGATACCGGTCAGAGGCTGGAACCAATGGGTAAAGTGGGTAGCGCCGTGCTCTACGGCCCAGTCCTTCATGGCGTCTGCCACAGCGTTGGCCACTTCATTATTCAGGCTGCCGCCCTCATCGATGGTCTTCTTCAGCGAGGTATACACCTCGTAGGGCAGCCGCGCTTTCATCACGCGGTCGTCAAACACCAGACTGCCAAAATATTCCGGAACTGTGCGCATTACGATCCACTCCTTTTCTGATAAATAAATGAAAAAGGCGTCAAGGAGAACACTCTCCAAGACGCCTTTGCCTTCGATGGGGGTCATTATATGCGCTCTGCACAGATTTGTCAATGGTGGATTTCCACAACTTTTGCCGTTTCGTCGGTTGACTTTATGATGCCGCCGTGCTATAATCCTCCTTCAAGATGAGCAAAGGCGTTCATCCACACGGGACATCTGTCCCAAGTGGATGAACGCCTTTTTGTTTTTCTACCTTGTGCTTCTGCAGAAAGGATGACCATTATGAAGCTGGAAGGCGAAGTCCGCATCCCCTCCGGATGCGCCATTTCCGCCGTCATCTCCCGCGAGGGAAAACGGATGACCGGCGAATCCATTATCCACAGCATGATCCCCATGCATGACCGCTCCAACGGTCTGGGCGGCGGCTTTGCCGCCTACGGCATCTACCCGGAGTACCGGGAGCTTTACGCGTTTCACATCTTTTTTGACGACAACACCACCCGCCGGGAGTGCGAATCCATTCTGAAGGAGGGCTTCGAGATCGTGCAGGCGGAGACCATCCCCATCCGCATCATCCCGGAGATCACCGACGTGCCCTTGATCTGGCGGTACTTCGTATCGCCGCTGCATTCGGTGCTGGCCCGGCTTCAGCTGGATGAAAAGGAGTTCGTGGCCCGCACCGTCATGGAGCTGAACACCAGGCTCAAGGGCGCGTATGTGTTCTCCAGCGGCAAGAATATGGGTGCCTTCAAGGCGGTGGGCTACCCGGAGGATGTGGGCCGCTTCTACCGGCTGGAGGAATACGAGGCCTACAGCTGGACGGCTCATGGCCGCTATCCCACCAATACCCCCGGCTGGTGGGGCGGCGCGCACCCCTTTGCGCTGTTGGATTACTCCATCGTTCACAACGGAGAAATCTCCTCCTATGACGCCAACCGCCGGTATATCGAGATGTTCGGCTATAAGTGTACGCTGCAAACCGATACCGAGGTCATCACCTATATCGCCGACTATCTGCTGCGGAGGCAGGGACTGACCCTTGAGGAGATGGCCTCGGTCATCGCCGCGCCGTTCTGGAGCACCATTCGGGGAAAGGCCGCTCCGACCGCCCGGCAGCTGACCTATCTGCGCACTATGTTCCCCAGTCTGCTGATCACCGGCCCCTTCTCTATCGTTCTGGGCTTCAACGGTGGGCTGATGGCTCTGAACGACCGGCTGAAGCTCCGCTCCATGGTGACGGCGGAAAAGGACGACAAGGTGTTCATCGCCAGCGAGGAGGCCGCCATCCGCACCATGGAGCCAAATGCCGAACACCTCTACGCCCCTATGGGCGGCGAGCCGTTCATTGTGAAAGTGAAAGAAGGTGCCTATTGATGTCCATCGACTACATCAGCCCGGAATTTGAGGTGATCCGCAATGACCCGCGCTGCACCCGCTGCCGCGTCTGTGAAAAGCAGTGCCCCAACGGCGTCCACACCTATGATCCGGAGCACGGTCTCATGCTCAGCGACGAGAGCAAATGCGTCAATTGCCAACGCTGCGTGTCCTTCTGCCCCACTCACGCCCTGAAGATCGTGAAAAACGACAACCAGCTGCGGCAAAACACCAACTGGCCCAGCGCCGCCATCAACGAGATCTATAAGCAGGCCACTACCGGCGGCGTACTGCTCAGCTCTATGGGCAGTCCCAAGTCGCTGCCGGTGTACTGGGACAATATCCTTATCAACGCCTCTCAGGTGACCAATCCGCCTATCGACCCCTTGCGGGAGCCTATGGAGACGCGGGTATTTCTGGGCAAGAAGCCCGATGCCATCCGCCGGAACGGAGACGGCACTCTGTGTACCGACCTGCCGCCCCAGCTGGAGCTGTCGGTGCCTATTCTGTTCTCCGCCATGAGCTATGGCTCCATCAGCTACAACGCCCACAAAAGTCTGGCGCAGGCAGCGCAGCAGCTGGGCATCTATTACAACACCGGCGAAGGCGGGCTCCATGAGGATTTCTATTGCTACGGTGACAACACCATCGTGCAGGTGGCCTCCGGCCGGTTCGGCGTACAGGAAAAGTATCTCAATACCGGCGCCGCCATCGAGATCAAGATGGGGCAGGGCGCAAAGCCCGGCATCGGCGGGCACCTGCCCGGCAACAAGATCACCCCCGATGTGTCCCGTACACGAATGATCCCGGAGGGCGCCGACGCCATTTCCCCCGCGCCCCATCACGATATCTACTCCATTGAGGATCTGCGGCAGCTGGTCTACTCGCTGAAGGAGGCCACACAATATCGGAAGCCCGTCATCGTCAAGGTGGCGGCCGTCCATAATATTGCCGCCATCGCCAGCGGTATTGCCCGCAGCGGCGCGGATATCATCGCCATCGACGGCTTCCGGGGCGGCACGGGAGCCGCGCCCACCCGTATCCGGGACAATGTAGGCATCCCCATTGAGCTTGCGCTGGCGGCGGTGGATCAGCGGCTTCGGGACGAGGGCATCCGCAACAGTGTATCCCTGATCGTAGGCGGCAGCATCCGCTCGGCGGCGGATGTGGTAAAGGCCATCGCCTTGGGGGCCGACGCCTGCTATATCGCCACGGCTGCCCTGCTGGCCATGGGCTGCCACCTGTGCCGCACCTGCCAGACCGGACGATGCAGTTGGGGCATTGCCACCCAGCGCCCCGATCTGGTAAAGCGTCTCGATCCCGACGCGGCCACCGCCCGTCTGGTGAATCTGGTCACCGCGTGGAAGCACGAGATCAAGGAAATGATGGGCGGTATGGGTATTAACTCCATCGAGGCCCTGCGGGGCAACCGGGTCATGCTACGGGGCGTGCACCTGACGGAAAAGGAGCTGGCGATTTTAGGAATCGCCCACGCGGGAGAATGAAATGGCTGCTATCACGATTTATTATGAAAAAATACATGGAAAAAAAGCAGGAGGTGTGGTACAATATGGACTTCATTGAAGCGGCTCCCCTATCCTTTTCCCAACTGAACGAAACGATCCGCAGCGCAGGGCCGGACTGCCGGGTCTGCGGCTGTCTGGGACAGCGATTCATTGCCGCCGGAATGAGCGGCAAGCGCATCATCATTGACGGCATCCCCGGCAATGCCCTTGGGGCGTACCTTAACGGAGCGGAGATCACCATTAACGGCAACGCGCAGGACGCAGTGGGCGATACCATGAGCGTCGGGCGCATCGTCATCCATGGCAGTGCCGGAGACGCCGCAGGCTACGCCATGCGGGGCGGCGAGATCTATATTGAGGGAAACGCCGGCTACCGGGCCGGTATTCACATGAAAGCCTATCAGGAGCACAAGCCCGTGCTGGTCATCGGCGGCCGGGCAGGAAGCTTTCTGGGCGAATATCAGGCCGGCGGGCTGATCGTGGTGCTGTCGCTGCACACCGACGGACGCCCTGTGGTCGGTTACTTTCCCTGCACGGGAATGCACGGCGGCAAGATGGTCTTCCGGGGCGATGTGTCCAACATCCCCTTTCCCCCTCAGGTGACCTCCCGTCCCGCCACAGAGGAGGACATGGCGGAATTCGCCCCCTATGTGCGGGAATACTGCCGTCTGTTTCACCTTGACCCGGAGCAGCTGCTCCGTGACGCTTATACCGTTATCACTCCTGACAGCAAGAACCCCTATCAGCAAATGTACGTTGCAAACTGAGAAAGGCAGGCTCTCCCTATGAACTATTCCAAAGACGAGATCAAGCAGTACGTGGCAGAGGAGGATATCAAATTCATCCGTCTGGCCTTCTGCGACCTTTCCGGACGGCAGAAGAATATCTCCATCCATCCCGACGAGCTTGACCGGGCGTTCACATACGGTATAGCCTTTGACGCCTCTGCCATTCCCGGCTTTGGCGACGAGGTACATTCCGACCTGTTTCTGCGTCCGGATACCGCTACCCTCTCCCTGCTGCCCTGGCGGCCAGATCGCGGACGGGTGGCTCGTATGTTCTGCGGCATCACCCGCCCCGACGGCACGCCTTTCGAGGCCGATACGCGGCAGCTTCTGCGAAAGGCCGTGGCGGACGCGGACAAAATGGGTGTCACCTTCGCCTTCGGCACGGAGATGGAGTTCTACCTGTTCCAGCGGGACGAGGCGGGCGAGCCTACCCGCATTCCCTACGACCGGGCGGGCTACATGGACATTGCGCCGGAGGACAAGGGCGAGAACGTGCGGCGGGAGATTTGCCTGACGCTGGAGCAGATGGGCATTCGTCCGGAATGCTCCCACCACGAACAGGGGCCGGGACAGAACGAGATCGACTTCCGCTATTCCGAGCCGCTGACGGCGGCGGACAACGCCGCCACCTTCCGCACGGTGGTGGACAGCGTGGCGGTGCGGAACGGTCTGGCGGCGGATTTCTCCCCCAAGCCGCTCAGCGGCCAGCCGGGCAACGGCATGCACATCAATATCTCCGCCAAAAGCGCCGACGGCGCGGACGTGATGCCCTCCCTCATTGCGGGCATTCTGGCTCACATCGCGGAGATGACCGTATTTCTCAATACGGTGGACGCCTCCTACCTTCGCTTCGGCGGCAGTAAAGCGCCTCGCTATATCTCCTGGTCCAGCGAAAACCGCTCCCAGCTGATCCGCATCCCCGCCGCACAGGGAGAATACCGCCGGGCCGAGCTGCGCTCCCCCGATCCCCTGTGCAACCCCTATCTGGCCTTTGCCCTGCTGATCTACGCGGGTCTTGACGGCATCCGGCGGCAGATGGAGCTGCCGAAGGCGGCGGATATCAACTTCTTCAGCGCGTCCGAGGAGGTCAAATCGGCGTTCAAGACCCTGCCCGCCACGCTGGCACAGGCCAAAGCCGCCGCCGAGAGCAGCGCCTTCATCGCGGACATTCTGCCGCCGTCTATCATCGACTACTACACCAGATAATCTCACTTACAGGCGAAAGGAGGGATAGGTATGGAACTGGTTCAGCATGTTTACAGTGTGCTGGCGATCTCCACACGGGAAAAATTCTATACGTCCCTCCGTGGCCTGCTGCCGGAGGATCGGTACTCTCCCCTGTGCTGGGAGAGCGATGTGACCAGCGCGCGCCGCCTTTTGCTGGAGCGCACCTTTGACATTGTGGTCATCAGTACGCCGCTGCCGGATGAATTCGGCACGAAGCTGGCCATGCACGTGGTGGACAGCAGCAGCGCCGGCGTGCTGCTGCTGGTGGGTGCCGAGCACTATCCGGATATCTCGGTGCGCCTGTCGCCTTACGGCATCCTGACGCTGCAAAAGCCCACTACCCCTCAGTTGATCCTGCAATCCCTGCAGCTGCTGTGCGGCACAAGGGAACGGCTGCGGAAAATGGAGCAGAAAACCGCCTCCATCGAGGAAAAAATGGCGGAGATACGGCTGGTGAACCGCGCCAAATGGCTGCTGATCGACCACGAGGGAATGACGGAGCAGGACGCCCACCGCTTTATCGAAAAGCAAGCCATGGATCGCTGCGTCACCCGCCGGGCCGTCGCCGATCAGATCATCGCCCGCTATCAGCAGGGCTGATATTTGACAAACGGAACGATTTCTGTTATCATGCTCTTCAACCAAACGAAAAGGAGACACGATATGGAAAAGTTCATTCCCTATGAAAAGCTCTCCAAAAAGGAGAAGCGCAAGCGTGACGCCATGCTGCGGAACACCTGGGGCCCGCTGAACCCCGTGACACGCAAAAGCAAGAACCCCAAAGCATACGACCGCCAAAAGGCACGGAAGTGGATCGACGATCCCCTGTCCGTGCCTTTTGCTGTTTCCCGGTAAAAAATCCTTGCGTCCTCCATTACCCAGTAGTACAATAGGGAAAAATCTTACCTATCGGGAGGTATTCTATGAAGCTTGCTCTTTGCCAGATCGCCATGAGCGACAATGAGAACGAAAATCTGGAGCGTCAGCTGTCCGCTCTGCGGCAGGCCGCCCTTCACGGCGCTGACCTGATCGTCTATCCGGAGCTGCAGCTCCACCGCTTCTTTCCCCAGTACGAGGGCCGCGACGTATCGGACAAGCTGCTGACTGCCGATCACCCCATCATCCGGCAATTTCAGGATGCCTGCCGGGAGAACCGCATCATGGCCGCCCCCAACTTTTATCTGCGCGAGCCCTCCGGCTGCTTCGATGCCACGCTGCTGATCGGCGGCGACGGTGCGCTGCTGGGTCGCCAGAAGATGGTGCATATCGCACAGGCGGCGCAGTTCTATGAGCAGGATTACTACACCCCCTCCGACGACGGCTTTCTGGCGTTCGACACGCCCCACGGGAAAATCGGCATTGTGGTGTGCTTTGACCGGCACTACCCCGAGAGCATCCGCACCGAGGCTTTGATGGGCGCCGACCTGATCCTGATCCCCACCGCCAACACGGAAAGCGAGCCCATGGAGATGTTCGACTGGGAGGTCAAGGTGCAGGCCTTCCAGAGCAGTGTGGCCGTGGCCATGTGCAACCGCACCGGTACGGAGGGTGACATGGTGTTCTCCGGCCGCTCTCTGGTGACGGATGCCAACGGCGATACCATCGCACAGGCAGGCAGCGGCGAGGAGCCGCTGTACGCCGATGTGGACATGGCCGCTTCCGCCCGTATCCGGAGCGCCCGGCCCTACACCTCCCTCCGCCGCACGGCGCTGTACCGCTGATTGCTGTTATCTAAAAAATTTATCAGTCTCCCTAATAAAAAGTCTTGTAAATTGTCGAGTCCTGCGTTAAGATAGGGGTATACAGTGTTAAGATAACTGTATATCTGCAAAATTAATATAAGGAGAGACTCATCACAATGGAACGCATCTTTCACCTGAAGGAGAATGGCACCACCGTCAAGACGGAAATTCTTGCCGGTCTGACCACCTTCATGACTATGGCGTACATCATCGCCCTGAATCCCAACCTGCTGACAAATTTCGCCGTTGGCACCCCCCTCTGGAACGGCGTTTTTCTGGCCACCTGCATCGCCAGCGCCATCGGCACTGTGTGCATGGCTTTTCTGGCCAACAAGCCCTTTGTCATGGCGCCCGGCATGGGTCTGAACAGCTTCTTTGCGGTCATCGCCGGCAATGTGGCCGCCATGCTGAACACCGACTATACCAGTGCTTTTCAGGCGGTGCTGTGCATCATTCTGGTGGAAGGCATTGTGTTCCTGCTGCTGAGCGTGTTCAATATCCGCGACAAGATCGTGGACGCCATTCCTCTGGGCGTGCGGCTGGGCATCGGCCCCGCCATCGGCCTGATGCTGATGAACATCGGCCTTGGCTCCAACGTGGGCATTTACGCTGAGGGCAACGGCTACACCTCCCCCTTCTATGTGCTCCGTGACTTCTTCGGCGCCATGACCCCCAGCGTTATTAAGGATCACATGGGCGCGGAGTACAGCACCATGGTGCTGACCGTTATCACTATGTTCATCGGCCTGTTCGTCATTATCCTGCTGGCCAAGAAGGGCGTCAAGGCCGCCGTTCTGGTGGGCATGCTGGTGGCCTCCGTCATTTACTGGGCGGGCAGCTTTATCTTCCTGAAGGTGAATCCCTTCGCTTCTCTGGAGGGCGCGTCCTTCCTGCCTCCCTTCCAGGATATGGTCAGCACCACCCTGTTCAAGTTTGACTTCTCCGACTTCTTCCGCATCGGCTGGTTCACCGCCATTAGCCTGATCATCACCTTCTGCATGATCGACATGTTCGACACCATCGGTACGCTGGTGGGCACCGCTTCCCGTGCCGGTATGACCGATAAGAACGGAAACATGCCCAAGATGAAGGAAGCTCTGCTGTCCGACGCCGTGGGCACTGTGGCAGGCGCCTGCTGCGGCACCTCCACCGTTACCACCTTCGTGGAGTCCGCCTCCGGCGTGGAGGCTGGCGGCCGCACCGGTCTGACCTCCCTGACCTCCGCGGTCATGTTCCTGGCCTGCATGTTCATCGCCCCTGTGGCGGCCATCATCCCCGCCGCCGCCACCTCCTCCGCCCTGATCTACGTGGGCATCCTGATGCTGCAGGGTCTGAAGAACGTGGACTTCGACGATCTGGATCAGGTGGTTCCCGTGTTCATCATGCTGCTGGCCATGCCCATTTCCGGCTCCATCGGCCATGGCATCGGTCTGGCCATGATCTCTTACACCGTTATCAAGGTGTTCTCCGGCAAGGCCAAGGACGTGTCCGCCCTGACCTATGTCATCACCGCCCTGTTCCTGGTGAAGTTCTTCGCCGTGGTGTAACGCACACGGAACGCAATAAAAACCCGTCCGGAGCACAGCTCCGGACGGGTTTTTATTGCATTTATCAGGTATTCAGGAAGGGATCGTCCAGCATGCCGAGACGACGCAGCATGGTCTTTTTCACGGCCTTGAAGATATTCTCGTAGCCGGTGCAGCGGCACAGGTGGCCGCTGAGAAGCTTGCGCAGCTGATCGTCGGTGTAGTACACCTTGCGATCCAGAATCTCGGCGGCAGTCATGATGAAGCCGGGGATGCAGAAGCCGCACTGGATGGCGGTCTCGTCCATGAATGCCTGCTGAATATCGCTCAGCTCGCCGTTGGGGCCGGTGAGACCCTCCAGCGTGGTGATGTGCTTACCCTCGGCCCACACCGCCAGATACAGGCAGGAGTTGAAGCACTCGCCGTCGATCAGCACGTTGCAGGCGCCGCACTCGCCCACCTCGCAGCCCTTCTTCACGGAAGTCAGGCGGAAGTCGTTGCGGAGCATATCGGTCAGGGACGCGCGGACGTCCACCATCTGCTCCACCTCCCTGCCGTTGATCCAGCAGGTCACCAGCGCATACTGTTTCTTTGCCATTACAGCTCACCTCCCGCCAGCTTCACGGATTCGATCAGGCAGCGCTTGGCGCTCTCCACAGCGATGTGGCTGCGGAACGCCTTGCTGGCGCGCCAGGAATCACGGGGATTGATGTCCTCCAGTACCTTGCGGCCGAAAGCCTCGATATTTTCCAGCGTCACGGCCTTGCCGTTGATGAACGCCTCCGCGTTCACCGCCCGCATGGGAACAGGGCCCGCCACGCCGAAGGCGATACGCACCCGCTCAAAGGTCTTGCCGTCCGGGCTGAGCCGCGCGTTGACAGAGGTGCCCAGGGTGGCGATGTCCATGGCGTTGCGCATGGCATACTTGATATAGTGGCCCCACGTGCGGTCATAGCTGGCCTTGGGAATCAGGATGGCGGTCTGGATCTCGCCGTCCTCGATTTTCAGATCCACGGTACCGGCCTTGAGATAGAACTCCTTGATGGGGATACGGCGGACGCCGTTTTTGCCGGTGATCTCCACGATAGCCTCCCACGCGTGGAGGGTTGACGCGGAGTCGGCGGAGGTCACGCCGTTGCAGGTGTTGCCGCCGATGGTGCCGGCATTGCGGATCTGCGGGCCGCCCACCATGTCCACCGCCTCGCCCAGCACGTTGATGTACTTCTGGATGATGGGATCGTTGGTAATATGGGTGAAGCTGGTGAGACTGCCGATGCGGATGTTCTCCTCCTCGTCGATGGAGATGCCCCGCATCTCGTCGCATTTCTGGATGGAGATCAGGGCCTTACCGGCCCGCTTGCCCTCACGCATCTGCACCAGCACGTCGGTGCCGCCGGCGATGATCTGAGCCTCGGGATGCTCCAGACGAAGGCGCACAGCATCCTGTACGTCTTTCGCCTCGTAAAGCGCTAACATATCATACATTGCTGCGTACCTCCTTAGTCTTGGATCAATCCCTCTTCGCTGAACCGCTTGAAGAGGATGTGGGCGTTCATGGGATTCTGGTCAATGGTCACGCCGGTGGCGTTAAGAATAGCGTTGCGGATGGCAGGTGCACCGGAGCATGCCGGGGGCTCGCCCAACGCCTTAGTGCCAAAGGCAGAGGTGGGCTCGGCATTCTCCACGAACTGCACCGCCAGATGGGGGTGATCCATGATGGTGGACAGCTTGTAGTCCAGCAGGTTGTTGTTCAGGGGCTTGCCGGTCTTTTCGTCGAACAGCAGCTGCTCACCCATGCCGTAGCCGATGGCCATGGACATGCCGCCGTGAACCTGCGCTTCGGCCAGGGCCGGGTTGATGAGCTTGCCGCAGTCGTGGACGTTGATAATATTCTTCAGCGTCACCTTGCACATGGGGATATCCACCTCGATATCCGCGAAGGTGCAGCCAAAGGAATAGGCGTTGTTCTGGATGGTATAAGTACTCTCCGCCGTAATATGCTCGGAATCGTTGGGGTTATACTGGGCGGTCATGGCCAGCTCACTGAGGGACATCAGCACCTTGCCATCGGTGTTGCGGACGATGTTGCCGTCCACGATATCCATGTTATAGGTGGCCTGACGGGTGAGCTTCTGGGCATAGGCCAGAATTTTCTCTCTCAGCAGCAGGCCGGTCTTGCGGATGGAGAAGCCCGCTACATAGGTCTGGCGGCTGGCGTAAGCGCCCAGACCGGTAGGCGTGATATCCGTATCCTGACAGGACACCACATGCACGTCCTTATAGCTCTTCAGGCCCACGATATCGGCGGTCATCTGGGCATAGGCGGTGTCGGCGCCCTGACCGATCTCCGTCTCGCCGCACTGCATGGTGACGGTGCCGTCCAGATTCAGCAGCATACGGTTGGAGCTTGTCTCCAGAGAGATGGGGTACACGGCGGTGTTGTACCAGAAGGTCGCCACGCCGATGCCGCGGCGGATGGGGCCGGTGTCCTTGGCGTACTCGGCCACCTTGCGGTCATAATCCATGTACTTGCGGCCCACCTCCAGGCATTCCCGGAAGGAGTCGTTATAGTTGACATTGTGGCTGAAGCCGTCCTCATAGCCCTGGGGCATGATGTTCTGCATACGGAAGGCCAGCGGATCCATGCCCACGGCTCTGGCGCACTCATCCACGTTGGACTCGTCGGCGAAAGATGCCTGGGGCATACCGTAGCCGCGCATGGCGCCTGCGGCGGGACGGTTGGTGAACACCGTCCACGCATCACACTCCATATTGTCGCAGGGATAGTGCTGGGGGAAGGAGCCCATGGCCTTGGCCACGATGGAATGACCGTGAGAGGCGTAAGCACCCTGATTGGAGAAGCACTCCACCTTGCGGGCGGCAAAGGTGCCGTCCTTCCGCAGCCACGACACAATGTGGAAGCGGATAGCGTGGCGCACACGGTTGGAGACGAAGGTCTCCTCGCGGGAGCAATCGATACGGACGGTGCGTCCGCCCACCTGCGTGGTGCACCACGCGCACAGGGGCTCGTACAAAGCGTCCTGCTTGTTGCCGAAGCCGCCGCCGATATAGGGCTTCACCACCCGGATATCCGCCCAAGGACGGCCCAGCGCCTGTCCTACGATACGGCGGATGATATGGGGGATCTGTGTGGAGGAGACCACCACGATGCGGCCGTTCTCCTCATAGGCGAAGCAGCCGTGATTCTCGATATGGCAGTGCTGCACGGTGGGGGTGTCGTACCAGCCCTCCACCTTGATAAGACCCGGCTCCTGAATGGCGGTCTGATAGTCGCCCTTCTTCATGTCGGTGTGCTTGAGGATGTTGTGGGGGAATTTCTCGTGGAGCTGGGGCGCACCCTCCTCCATGGCCTTCTGGGGATCCAGCACGAAGGGCAGCTCCTCGTACTCCACCTTCAGGGCGCGGACACCCTGCATGGCGGCCACCTCATTCTCGGCGATGACCACCGCCACATCGTCGCCCCAATAGCGCACGTGCCGGTTCAGCAGGTGGCGATCCGCCACGTCCTGATGGCCGGGATCCATGGACCAGGGATGGCCCGCCGTGGGGAACGTGATACCCGGCACGTCGAAGCAGGTCAGCACCTTTACCACGCCGTCGATGGCCTCGGCAGCGCTGGTGTCCACCGACTTGACAAAGCCGTGGGCGATCTCCGCGTGCTTGATGCGGACATACAGGGCATCCTGCGGCATCTGATCCTCATAGTATTTTGTCCGGCCCGTCGCCTTGTCATAAGCGTCCACACGGACTTGGCTTCTTCCGACTTCACCCATATGGTTTTCCTCCTCAGTATCTGTCTTGAAACCGCACTCTGTTAACAGGAGAAACGGCAGTTATCCGAAACAATAATGGTACACATTCGTTTTGCTAATCATAGCACTTTCTGAACGGTGTGAAAAGAGGTTTACGTTATTTTAATTGGAGAATATCCTGCTTTTTTGTTGACACTTTTTCAAAAAAATGGGTATACTACCAGAAAAAGAGCAGCATAGACAGGAGTGACACGTATGAACATTGGCTGCATCGTGATGGCCGCCGGTATGAGCTCCCGCTTCGGCGGCAATAAGCTGGCGCAGGAGTGGCAGGGCAAAAGCCTGATCCGCCACGCGCTGGAGGCCGTCCCGACGGACAGGCTGTCCGCTGTCGTGGTGGTAACGCAGTATCCGGAGGTGGTGGCGCTTGCGAAGGAATTTTTCTTTACGCCTATTGTCAACAGCCATCCGGAGTACGGCCAGAGCCACACCATTCATCTGGGCGTCAAAGCGCTGGACGCCTGCGACGCGCTGCTGTTTCAGGTGGCCGACCAGCCGCTGCTGCGGCGTGAAAGCGTGGCGGAGCTGATCGACTTTTACCGCCGCAATCCCGGCCACATCGTGGGCCTTGGCCACGGCGGACAGCGGGGCAACCCCTGTATCTTCCCGTCCCGGTTTTTCCCGGAGCTCTTGACAATCGAAGGCGACCGGGGCGGCAACGTGGTCATCCGTCAGCATGAGGACGACCTGCTGCTGTACGAGGTCCCCGCCAATGAGCTGCGGGACGTGGATACGCAGGAAGCGCTGGCCCAGCTTTAAGAATGTATCCTTTGTGAGCCGTGACGGCATCGCCGTCACGGCTCTTTTGCTCACTTCTTGGGCGCGTAGGGGGTGTTCTTCAGGGGCAGGTCAAACTCCCGCTCACCGGTCAGCCGGTAGTAAGCGTCGGCAATGGCCGGTGCAGTGGGGATAGAGGTGATCTCGCCGATGCCGATGGCGCCGCCGGCCACGTTCAGGCCCGGCTTCTCCACTACGATGGCTTCGATCTCCGGCGGGATCTGGTTGGCCCGGAACAGGCCCAGCATGCCGTACTTGGCGGTGGGCTTGCAGTTCTCGTCGATGGGGTATTTCTCCGTCAGGGCGTAGCCCATGGACATGACCACGCCGCCCTCGATCTGCCCCTCGATGCTGAGGGGGTTGACGGCCTTGCCCACGTCGTGGGCGGCCACCATCTTCTTGATCCGGCCCGTCTCCTTGTCCAGAATGCACATCTGGGTAGCGTAGCCGTAGGCCACGTGGCTGACGGGGTTGGGCACGTCAGCGCCCAGCGGGTCGGTCTTGGCCAGATATTCGCCGTAGAACTCCTTGCCCTTCAGGTCGGCCAGCGTCTTGCCGCTGTCCAGCTCCGCCTTCAGCAGTTCACAGGCGCGGCGGGTAGCCTCGCCCGTCACCAGCGTCTGGCGGGAACCGGAGGTATCGCCGGAGTCCGGCGCGATCCACGTGTTGTTGCGTTCGTACACGATATCGTCGCGGTGCAGACCGGTATTGGTGACCACCACCTGCACCAGCACGGTGCCAAGACCCTGACCGATGCAGGAAGCGCCGGAGTAGATATGTACCTTGGCGTCGTCCTCCACGATCAGCTTGCAGCGGCCCCAGTCGGGGATGCCCACGCCCACACCGGCGTTCTTCATGGCGCAGGCAATACCCACAGGGTCGCCGTTTTTCACCGCCTCATCATAGGCGGGCTTGATGGCCTCCAGCGTCTCCACAAGGCCGGTGGACTCGTCCACGATCTGGCCGTTGGGCAGCACGCCGCCGGGTCGGATGGCGTTGCGATAACGGATCTCCCACGGGGAAATGCCCACCAGATCGGCCATCTGGTTCAGCAGCGTCTCGGTGCAGAAGCAGGTCTGCGTCACGCCGAAGCCGCGGAAAGCGCCGGCGGGCGGATTGTTGGTATAGTAGGCGTGACCCTCGATCTCGAAATTCTCGTAAGCGTAGGGGCCTGCCGCATGGGTGCAAGCACGCTCCAGCACGGGGCCGCCCAGCGAGGCAAACGCGCCGGTATCGGACACAACAGAGGCCTTGACGCCCTGAATGATGCCGTTTTCGTCGCAGCCCATGGTGAAGTTCATGTCGAAGCTGTGGCGCTTGGGGTGCACCAGAATGGACTCCTGACGGCTCAGCTTGAACTTGACAGGCTTCCGGCTCAGGTAGCACAGCAGCGCGGCGTGGTGTTGGACAGACATATCCTCCTTGCCGCCGAAGCCGCCGCCCACCAGACAGTTCTGCACCTGACAGTGGTCGTAGTCCACGCCCAGCATGGACGCGCACTCGTGCATGGTGGTATGGGCGCTCTGGTCGGTGGTCAGCAGCTTCACGCCGCCGTTGTCCAGCGGCAGCGCCACGCAGCACTCCGGCTCCAGAAACGCGTGCTCCGTCCACGGGGTGGAAAAGTGCTCGGTCAGCACATACTTGGAATTTTTGATGGCCGTTTCCGCATCGCCGCGGGACACGTGCTTATAGGCCTGCACGTTGCTCTCCTCCTCGTCGAACACCAGCGGCGCGTCGGGAGCGGCAGCCTCGGTGGGGTTATGGACGGCGGGTAATACCTCGTATTCCACCTTCACCAGCTTTTTGGCCTTCTCCACCGTCTCCTGATCCACGGCGCAGATCAACGCCACGCTGTCGCCCAGATAGTGCACCAGCTCTCCCACGCCGATCAGGGTGGGCTGATCCTTCTTCAGGTGACCCACGTTGACCTTGCCGGGGATATCCTTCTGGGTAGCCACGCAGAGCACGCCGGGCAGCGCCTCGGCCGCGGAGGTATCAATGGACAGCACACGGGCACGGGCATACTGGCTGCGCACCGCGCCGCCGTAGCACATGCCGTCCACATACACGTCGTCAGGGTACTGGCCGTAGCCCTGCACCTTCTCCTCCACGTCCAGACGGTGAACGCGGCTGCCCAATTTCCAGTCATCGGCGCCGGGAGCGGGGATCTTCCCCTCGCGGAAGATCTTCGCCGCCAGCAGAATGCCGTCGATGATCTTTACATAGCCGGTGCAGCGGCAGATGTTGTTGCGGATGGCAAAGGCGGCCTCCTCCCGGGTGGGGTCGGGGTTCACGTCCAGCAATCCCTTGGCGGAGATCACCATGCCGGGGATGCAGAAACCGCACTGAACCGCGCCCGCCTCGCCGAAGGCGAAGGTAAAGACCTCCTTCTCCCAGTCGCTGAGGCCCTCCACCGTGATAATGGTCTTGCCCTCCAGCTTGTCCGTCTGGGGAATGCAGGCCTTGGTGGGCTTGCCGTCAATGAGAACGTGGCAGGTGCCGCAGGCGCCCTCGCTGCATCCGTCCTTCACCGAGGTGAGGTGCAGCTCGTCCCGCAGAAAGCGGATCAGCTTCTGATTTTTTTCCACCGTTACGGTGCTGCCGTTTACGATAAATGTTGCCATATGTTTCGCTCCTCTCTTCCACCGTGGGGCGGTCAAAAGCGTATCATGCCGCTGTACCTAAAAATTTTTCTATATTATACAATATTTTTCAGTTTTCCGCAAGAACTATACGTAAAAATCGTTATTCTACTTTTCAGATAACGTATCACCGTCCCGATAGGGCAAATAGCTCAGAAAACGCTTGGCGGCGGGCGACAGCTCCTCACCCGGTCGTGTGGCAAGGCCGATCTGGCGGAAAACCGGCTGCTCCAGCGGACGCAGCGCCACCCGATAGGGGATCCGCCGCAGGATCAGCTTCGGCAGAATGCTGACGCCCAGTCCATGCTCCACCATGGACATAACGGCGTAGTCGTCCAGTGTGGTGAACCGCACCTTCGGCACGATACCGGCCCGCTCAAACACCTGCATCACGTCCCTGTCCCGTTCCCCTGCCTTGTCCAGCAGGATAAAGGGCTGCTCCGCCAGCGCCGATGCCGGGATTTTTTCCAGCGCCGCCAGCGGATGATTCTCCGGCAGCACCGCCATCAACTCGTCCTGCGCCAGACACACGGTTTTCAAGTCGGCCCGTGTGGGAAGGTGCAGGAAGCCGCAGTCCGCCCGGCCCTGCATGACCCACTGCTCGATCTCCGGATACGTCCCCATAAGAATGTCAAAGTCAATGTTGGGATAGTCCTTCTGGAACGCGCCGATCATATTGGGCAGCCAGTGGGTGGCCACGCTGGAAAATGTGCCGATGGCCACCGTGCCGGACACAAGACCCCGCACCTCCCCCGCTATCTGGCGGCATTGCTCCGCCTGCGCCACCATCTCCCGGAAGGATGGCAGCAGGCGGCAGCATTCGTTGGTAGGGGTGACGCCCTCGCGGCTCCGGCGCAGCAGTGGAAAGCCCACCTCCGCTTCCAGCGCCGCCATCATGCGGCTGACGCCGGAGATGGTATAGCCCATGGCTTCCGCCGCCGCCGTGATAGAGCCCTTGTCGATGGCGCACAGCAGAACACGGCATTTTTCGCTTTCCATGTCCGCACCTCCCATCCTTGATATTTTTTCAAATATAGCTTGCTATTTTTTCGCTTTACTCAAGGATAAAACAGATGTAGAATCATGTCAACCACCAAAAAGTGGCACGGCGTTTTTCTCTCTGTTTTCTCTCACGCCGTGCCGCTTTTCCATGTGCTCAGGAGGTACTTCCATGTATCAGAACCGCCGTTTCTTCATCCGCTATCTCATCGGACTGCTGCTGTTCGGCTTCAACGGCATCGTGGCCAGCCATATCGCGCTGGAGAGCAGCCAGATCGTCCTGCTGCGGACGCTGCTGGGCAGCGTGAGTCTGCTGGCGCTCTTTTTTCTGTCGGGTCATCGGTTCTCCTTCACAGGACGAGGCCGGGATGTAACGCTGGTCCTGCTGTCCGGCGCAGCAATGGGAGCCAGCTGGACGTTCCTGTACGCAGGCTATCAGACCATCGGCGTGTCCACCGCGTCGCTGCTGTACTACTGCTGCCCGGTAATCGTGATGGCGCTGTCGCCGCTGGTGTTCCACGAGGCGCTGACATGGGTGAAAATCACGGGCTTTGTCTGCGTCTGCGGCGGTATCGTACTGGTGAACGGCTGGGGCGGCGGAAGTCTCAGCATCTCCGGTTTTCTGTACGGCATTCTCAGCGCCGTATGCTATGCCGCCATGCTGATCCTCAACAAGAAGGCGGAAAGCGTGGACGGCATGGAGAACTCTCTGCTGCAAATGCTGTCGGCCACCGCCGCGGTGTTTGTACTTCTGCTGTGTCAGGGCGGACTGTCCATGACCATCACCGGCGCAAGCTGGCCGTGGATCTTACTGCTGGGCATTGTGAACACCGGCTTCGGCTGCTGGTGCTACTTCTCCGCCATCGGCTCGCTGCCGGTGCAGACGGTGGCGGTGTGCGGCTATCTGGAGCCGCTGAGCGCCGTCATCTTCTCGGCGCTGCTGCTGCATGAACGGCTGATGCCGCCGCAAATCGTTGGCGCGTGTCTGATCATCGGCGGTGCGCTGTTCGCCGAATGCGTCCACCCCCGGTGGAAGGCAAAGAAAGCAGTTGTACAATAAAAATCAAGTGCGTGCCGCGGCAAGCGGCACGCACTTTTCTTATGACCAGCTCAGTCCCGGCTGGGGATAGTAGTACTCCTGATAGGAGCGCAGCTCGTCCTGACAGACGGGATTGGCAGTCCCTGTGCTGTCGATCTGGTCCTGCACGTTGTTTTTCACCAGCGCCGCGTATTGAAAGCCATCGGGGCCGTAAACGCTCAGCATCAACCGATTGCCGTAATAGGTGGCCACCGCCAGACTTGTGCCGTTGTAGGCCATGGCATAGCGCTCCTCCACGGTGGCGACGGTATAGGCCTGATAAACCGAACTGTTGGGGTCTGAGGGCACATCCTCCGTGAACAACCAGCCCGTATCCTCCTGATACCAATACGTATCGTCCGGATCGTCCTTCCACATCTCATAGCCATAGGACACGGTATCGCAGACAAATTGCAGGTCGTACCCCTCTGCCGATGGCGTCAGCAGCGCCAGACGGCTGCCGATTATCACGGCGGCAAAGTTGTCTCCCTGCTGCATCGATACCTCCGGATATTCGGTGCGCGTCACCTGAAGCTCCGCCGTACCGCGGTCATTTTCGTCGGGATAATTATAACGGTAGTGGGCAGACTCCGTCGGCTCACGCCACGGGCCGTAATCCTCGTAGATATAGCTGGTCTCGGTATACTCATGGGCCGTCGCTTCGCACAGCTCGATCTGCCGTACCAGATGATAGTCTCCGCTGTCCAGCACCCGCAGCACATAGCGGTCATTCTCCGCCGTCACCAGCAGGATGTGAGCGCCGTCGTCACTCTGCCGCAGCAGCATGACCCGCTGCGTTCCGATATCCAGCGGATATACCAGACGGCACTCCGCCACCACCGGAAAGCTGTAGCTGACTGTTCCGGACGCCCCGCTTCTTTCATCCGTCACCTCCTGCATCCGGACAGGCATATACCACAGGCCAAAGCCCTCCGGCGCCCAGTCCGCCTCAGGCTGCACGTCAGCAGGAAAGCCCACCGTCACCAGTACGCCGTCCTCGCTGGCAGCGCAGTAGGGGGTAAAGGCGTTCTGGACATACTGCAGCCCCGAACCGCTGACATAGTTCATCTGTTGTCCCGTTTCCGTACTGTCCACCCGAAACTCCAGCTCAAAAAAGTCGTTCTCCGTCACGGGGATCCGCAGCTTGTCAAAGGGAATATTCACCCAGTCTTCGTAGTAACCCGGACTGTTATCGGGAGAAATGCCCTCCGTGACGGACTGCTGGGACAGACGCAGGGGATAGCTGTCGTAATAATCGATGGGATAGAGCCGCTTCATGATGTTTGTGCCGCGGCTGTTCGCCCTCCCCTGTCCGCTTGCCGCTTCGCTGAGGATACCGGAAACAATGGGGTCGCGGGTATCTCTCCCGTTCAGCAGGCCGGACACGATCCACCAGTCATTGTATTCCTCTCCCAGCAAGCTATAATAGGGCAGCACCGTCGTAGTATTCCGGTTGCCGGTCACATGGAAGTCTGTGCTATTCGCACCGGACGCCGGATCGTATTTCGTGTACCACCGCAGGCAGCTATCCAGCGCGATGCGGTAGTCCACTGTCAGTCCCTGTGCCGCGCTGCTGTCGCCCAGAGAGGTCAGCACCTGCATCTCGATGGGCAGCGCCGTGCGGGAAACACTGCTGTTCAGCGTAACCAACGCGCCCAGCGCCAGCAGCAGCGCCAGCACCGTTACAAGGATGCGCCGTTTCATGTCACTCCTCCTTGTCGTTCACATCGCACAGCACCCGGCTCACCCGGTCGCTCTGGTACTGATACGTCTCCTTCACGTAGGTCATCAGATCCTTGCCCTGCTCCTCCAGCTCGTCAATGGTGCAGTCTCCCACCAGTTCACCCTTCCGCAGCAGCACCGCGCGGGAGATGAAGCTCTGCACCTCCTCCAGTAGATGGGTGGACAGCAGCACGGTTTCGTGCTCCTCCAGAATGCCCAGCAGCACCTTATAGAAATCCTCCCGGTTGAACACGTCGTTCCCGGCAAAGGGTTCGTCCATCAGAATGTAGTCCGCTCCCTGCGACAGGGCCATCACCACCTCGAACTGGTTCTTCATACCGGCGGAGAAGGCCCGCAGCGGCTTTTCCATGGGCAGCTCAAAGAAGTCTATCAATGCCTGAAACCGCTTTTCATTGAACCGGGGAAAATGGGCCTGATAGAAGTCCCGGTGGGCTTTCGGCGACAGCGCCGGAAAGAAGGAGTGCTCACAGGTGGCGAAGCTGAGCCGCTCGATGTTCTTCTCTGTGATGGGCACGCCGTCCAATGTGACGCTGCCCTGATGGGGCAGCAGGCCCAGAATGCACTTCATCAGCGTGGTCTTTCCCGCGCCGTTTTCACCGAACAGGCCCACGATCTGGCCCTGCGGAAGTGTAAAGGACACATCCTCTACCGCTTTCGTGATTCCGTACTTTTTGCTGACGCCTTTCAATTCGATCATATGGCACACCTCCTATTACTGGTAGTAAAAATTGAGTCTGGTTCGATCCAGAGCCTCCAACCGCGCGATATTCTCCGGCGTGGGCAAACATTCCGCTGGGGTCTTGAACCGCCACAGCAGCCAGCACAGCCCCAGCAGCACCGCGCCGCTCAGCAGGATCGTCAGTGCCCAGCACACCGGCGCCGTCCACACCTGCCGCCGCAGCAAGCTGCGGCCATCTGGCAGGCGGCGCATCAGATAGATGCTGCGGCTGCCCTGATAGTAGGAGCTGTACAGTACCGCCGCCGTGGCCAGCGCCACCACCGCCAGCACCGGATACACCAGCAGCGTCCAGACAGCGCACTGGGCAAACGGCGCCATCAGCGCCCGCAGCTCTCCGGGCCACGGCGAATAGGAGGACCACCACAGCTGATCATACGCCTGATAGTATCTGACAAGGAACAGTATGGCGCATACAAAGGCCGGGGCCGTCAGCGACCAGAGGATCCAGCCATGCACCCGATCCGCCTCCATATTGGGCGGCAGGATTGAGGAAAGCTTCCGTTCAAGCCGCATCCTTGTCACCTCCTATCAGCATGACGAAGGCAGCGCCCGCCACGCCCAGCAGAAGCACCATCAGCAGGGCATTGGCATTTTCGCCCAAGCCACAGAAGAAGCTGCCGATGGTACCAGCCAGCGCCAGAAGCACCATCACGCTGAAGCTTCCGCGGCGCTGGCGATAGGAGAACAGCACCGTGCTCAACGCCGCCGCCAGCACAGAGGCAATCCCCACGCCCCATGCCGCCACGTCCCGCAAGGGCAGCAGATGGTGCAGAAACGTATCGGTATAGCACAGCAGCAGCATACTCTGCGGGCCATACATATACACGAAGTAATCCACCGGCACATCCATCTGAAGGCGCAGATGCATCACGCCGTACAGCACCGCCGCCAGCGCCGCCCAATAGATCACCAACAGCACGGCATGATAAGCCGCCCACAGGAGCACTGCCTGCCGCTCCTTCACCCGCAGCCGCCGGATGGTATACTCCGTTTTGGCGCCGTAGCCACAGCCGGTCAGGCTCATTACCGCCACGATCGCCGCAAAGCCCGCCGCGCATACCGCTGGTGCACCGCTGCCGCTGACCGCGCCCTCCAGCTTGGGATAGGACGCGACCAGCTGCGTCGTCTCTCCCGTTTCCGCACTGACGTAATTTTCATCCAGCACCACCGTTCCTATCGGATAGCGGTACACTAGGAAGCCTGCCGCCAGCGCCGTTATCAGTATGATCGTCAGTATTTTATAGAGGTTCCACCGGGCATACAGCCCGACGGTGGACAAATATCTGTTCATTTGCTCTCCTCCTCCGCGTACAGCTTTTCCACCAGCGCCGCCGCTTCCTTCGCCGTCAGCCCCATACCCTTCATATTCCGCACCATACCGCGCAGTTCATTCTCCGTCAGCTCCCGCCGCAGGGCGGCACGCTGCCGCTCCGTGGCGCATACAAAGCTTTTGGCTCCGGCGTGGGACTGCACCAGTCCCTCCTCCTCCAGCAGGCGGTACGCCTTCTGGACGGTATTGGGATTCACCGTCAGATAGGCCGACAATGCCCGGCGGGAGGGCAGCTCCTCCCCATCCGCGACGGTTCCGGACGCCAGTCCCTGTTTGATATACCGCATGATCTGCAAATAAATGGGCTGTCCCTCCGTCTGGACGAAGCCCTCGAAGTCGATCAACGTTCCCGCCTCCTCTCTCTTCAACCGTACTATATGTGTAACACAGTTTCTAACTGTATTATATGCATAGCACAGTTCGTTTGTCAAGCTTATTCTTGCGGAATTTTACTTAGATTTTACAAAACAGCACCTGAGGATTTGACAATCCCCTGCTATGCTGATACTGGACGTAAAATGATCGTAAGAAAAATGTGAAACATGGATTGAGGAGAATTTGCAACATGGATATTTTTAAGGTACTGACCATGATCGGCGGCCTGTGCCTGTTCCTGTTCGGCATGAACCTGATGGGACAGGCTCTGGAGCGCCGGGCCGGCGGCAAGCTGCGGACGCTGCTGGATAAAATGACCAGCAACGTATTCGCCGGATTCCTGACGGGTCTTGGTATCACCGCCATCATTCAAAGCTCGTCGGCCACCACCGTGATGGTGGTAGGCTTCGTCAACTCCGGATTGATGACGCTGCGGCAGGCCATCAACGTCATCATGGGCGCCAACGTGGGCACCACCGTCACCGCGTGGCTGCTGAGTCTGGCAGGCATCGACAGCGGCAACATGTGGATCAAGCTGCTGAAGCCCACCTCCTTTACTCCTGTGCTGGCGCTGATCGGTATCATCTTCTATATGTTCTGCAAGGACACCAAAAAGAAGGACACCGGCATGATCCTGCTGGGCTTCGCCACGCTGATGTTCGGCATGGACACCATGAGCGGCGCGGTGGCGGGCTTGAAGGATGTCCCCGGCTTTGCCGAACTGTTCATCATGTTCAAGAACCCCATTCTGGGCGTGCTGGTGGGCGCGGTGCTGACTGGTATTATCCAGTCCAGCTCCGCTTCCGTAGGTATTTTGCAGGCGCTGGCCCTGACCGGACAGGTCAGCTATGCCGCCGCCATCCCCATTATCATGGGCCAGAATATCGGCACCACTGTTACGGCGCTGCTGTCCTCCGTGGGCACCAGCAAAAACGCCAAGCGGGCCGCCGTGGTGCATCTGATGTTCAATGTCATCGGCGTGGTGGTGCTGCTGACGGTGTTCTGCATCGTCAAGGCCATCTTTGCCCCGGCGATCCTGAACGAATCCGCCACTATGTACGGCATTGCCATCGCCCACTCCCTGTTCAACATTCTGTGTACCGCCATGCTGCTGCCCTGCGGCAGCATGCTGGAAAAGCTGGCCATCCGTCTGGTGCCCGACGCAGCACAGGAGGAAAAGGCCGTGGAGCTGGACGAGCGTCTGCTGGCCACCCCTTCTCTGGCGCTGCAGCAGTGCCGCACGGTAGCCAACGATATGGCCGTCTGCGCTGTGCGGTCTCTTGAAAACGCGCTGACCGCTTTCGATCAGTACACGCCGGAACTGGCGGAAAGCGTCCGTAAGGACGAGGATCGCTGCGACCACTATGAGGACGTGATTGGCACCTATCTGGTAAAGCTGAGCGCCCAGAAAATGGGCGAAAAGGAAAGCGAGGAGGCCACCGAGCTGCTGAAATCCATCGGCGATTGGGAGCGTGTTTCCGACCATGCCGTGAACGTGCTGGAATCGGCGGAAGAGCTGCGGGAGAAGGGCCTTGCCTTCAGCGGCAGCGCCCAGTCGGAGCTTGCCACGCTGTCCGACGCCGTGCGCGAGATCCTGACGCTGGCGCAGACATCCTTTATCCAGCAGGACGTTTCCTCCGCCCTGCAGGTAGAGCCGCTGGAGCAAGTCATTGACGTGCTGAAGGAAAAAATGCGCACCCGTCACATTCTGCGGATGCAGCAGGGTCAGTGCAGCATCGAGGCCGGCTTCGTCTGGTCCGACCTGCTGACGGATCTGGAGCGCACCTCCGACCACTGCTCCAATATCGCCGGGTGCGTCATCGACGCCGCCCAGCATAACCTGAACCTTCACGAAACGCTGCATGCCATCCGCCACAGCGACGAAAACTTCCAACGCCGCTTCCGTTCCTATCTGGAAGCCTATTCCTTACCTACTCTCCCATCCATGTAAACGTGAAACGCCCTGCCGCCGAAAGGCGCAGGGCGTTTCACGTTATTCACTTACAGAAAGCCCCGGATGTCCACCGCAAGGCGTTCCTCCAGCGCGATCAGCCGCTTGGTGATATTCTTGGACGTATCGTCCGCCGCCTTGTACTGGTTCAGATACTGGCTCAGGGACTTAACGCCCATATTGCAGCCATCCGTAATGAGATCGGCGATGGTCTGGTCAGAGTCGTCCATTCCCAGCTTCATGCCGGTTTTCATGTGGGACATGCCCTGCGCGATGGGGTTGGGGTTCTTCCCCTCGTCGCCGTACTTGTCCAGCAGCGCCTGGATCTCCGCTTTCAGCTTGGCGTGCTCCGCCGCACAGTCCGTCAGGCTGCGGCGGAAGCGCTTGTCCGCCACACGATCCACCACGTCCTCAATGGCAGATACGCCCATTTTGATGCCCGCGTCACACTCCCGCAGCAGACGAATGGTATCGGGTTCCACCATCGGTCATCCCTCCTTTGTTCAGATGACCATAGTGTGCCCCGCGCTGCGTCGTTTTACACGCACCTCTACGCCGCGAAAACGAAAGTTGCCGCGTCTCTTATCTGTCATAGACCTTGTTCCAGTCCTTCTGCTCCTGCCAGCCGATATCGGCCGCGTCCACGCCCTGTTCCGCGCAGGCTGCGGCAAGCTCCGTCTCCGTATAGGGGCCGCTGACGGTGCCGGAATCCAGCGCCACCATATAGTAGGCCATGTCGCCCTTGTCCTTCTCCGCACGCTGCTGCACATAGATGGTATTCTCGTCCCATGCCACGGCGTACACATAGCCCTCCACCACCGGCTCGGCAGTCAGGCCGTCCGCATCCACGCGAACCAGCGGGATCTCCCAGCTGTTGATCCGCCACACGGCGTAGTCCCCCGGCAGCTCCTCATATTTCCAGTCTCCCGCCCCGGCGCAGGCCGTCAGCGCCAGCACCAACGCCAGCAGACACACGATACCCGTCAGTTTTTTCATGATGCATCACCTCTCCCCTATTATAACACACGGCAGCACTGATTGCCAAGGGCAAACAGCGGTGCAAAAAACGCTCTGCGGCCTAAGCCGCAGAGCGTCTCAGCTTGTCAAAAAACTACCCAAACACCCCTGTTTCTGCTATAATAGAAGAAACAGGGGCGTTTTCATGGAAGGCTGGAGAAAAGATGCACGGCATGAGCCAATCATCGTAGATTTGGAGGCGCTGGTGC
>OIZQ01000118.1_pt1 | contig 53531 bp, 51 predicted proteins | sample 1588491 | NCBI WGS metagenome assembly OIZQ01 (sample SAMN03283262) | human gut metagenome | biome: human-associated habitat; material: feces | host: Homo sapiens | place: USA | collected 2013
AGCTGCTGTACACCCACCAACAGGGCGACAGCGCAGTGATGGCCGGCAGCGGCGAAACCTACGACTTTGGCAGCGTCGACAGCACCCGTGCCAGAGTGGGCGCCCGCTTGAGCAAGGCTTACAGCGACCGTGCCACGGCCTATGTAGGCACTGCCTACGAATACGAATTTGACGGCGAGGCCACGGCTACCGTTAAAGGCTTCAGTACCCTGGCCCCCAGCATCAAGGGTGGCAGCGGAATGCTTGAGCTGGGCTACAGCCTTAAGCCCAAAGCCGCCAACGACCCCACCATCGACCTGTCCTTGCAGGGCTGGTTGGGCAAAAAAGAAGGCTTTACGACTAACGTCAACTTTATGTGGAAGTTCTAAGCAGCGACCTTTATATTCCTATACAAAACAAATACAGTCCTCAAAATAATAAAACCGTAGGGAAGCGTTGCTTCCCTACGGTTTTTAGCGTTCGGCAGTTATTTATGCCATTTCGTCAAGGTGCATGATGCTCATAGCCAGCAGCTGCGCACGCTCCGTCATTGACGCCACGAACAAATACTCATTATTTGTATGAGGGCCAACAGCCTGCGGCCCCATGCCACACAGAGTGGGCGCGCCTACGATAGCTGTCCAGGCAGAATCAGCACTGCCGCCCACATATAAAGCGCCGGGTACAGGCAAGCCCAGCTTCTCGGCCTGCTTGGCCAAATGGTTATACAGCTTCTGCACGCCGTCAGTAGTTTCCAGCGGCATAAATTCGATCTTATTTTCTGTTACGATGGTCGTAGTATTGGGAACATAGGTCTTGGCAGCGACAGCTTCCACATTTTTGATCGCTCTTTCAGCTTCCGCTACGGTTTTAAACCGAATATCCACACGAGCCTGAGCATGGTCGGGTACGATGTTGGCCAGAGTGCCGCCATTAAACACGCCCACGTTATAAGTAGTGCCGATCTCCAGATCAGTCAGAGCGTGCAGGGCGATAGTTTTGTGGCACAGCTCCAAAATAGCGCTGGCGCCTTTTTCCGGATCGTTGCCAGCATGAGCGGCAATGCCCTTGATAGTCAGCACCGGGCGGATAACGCCCTTGCGGCCAATGACTACGCTGCCATCGGCGCGTCCTGGTTCCATATTAAAGACCGCGTCTTTACCCAATCCTTCTTTTTTGAACCATTCTACCGCATCCGTATCGGGATGGGCCGGCTCTTCGTCGCCGCAGAAGAATAATGTCAGATCCGTATCTTCCCAGCCGTTTTCCAACAAAGCCTTCACCGTATACAAAGAAATGGCGATGCCCGCCTTCATATCCATAACACCGGGGCCGTAAGCCTTGCCGTCCTCCACCTTAAAGGGACGTTCAGCAGCCGTGCCTTTGCCGAAAACCGTGTCCATATGCCCCATCAGCATCACTTTTTTCTTGCCGGGACGTGGACGTTTAGCCAGCACATGGGTCGGCGCATTGGGCGTTTCGATATACTGCACATCAAAGCCATAGGGTACTAAAAAGTCCCCCACCATATGGGCGATCTCGTCGATACCTTCTAACGCATCGTAGCCGGAATCGATATTGACCATTTTGCCTAAAATATCCAGCATCGGTGCTTCGGATTTTTTGATTTGCTCTAAAATTTTCTGTTCCATTTTTTTGCTCCTGTTTCTAAAAATATCGTTTTTTAAAGTATCTTTATATTATTCGCTCTGACGGCGGTTTTTCCTGCCGCTGAAGCACGGCCTATAAAATACAGCGCAGCGGCTGCGGCTTACCCGTCAGCGATCTGGCGCCGCCGTCCGTTACCAGGTAGGTGTTTTCCGTCCCCACCATACCAATACCTGGCAGGGCGATCTTCGGCTCGACAGCAAAAACCATACCCGGCTCCAGCTTGCCCTTAAAGCCCCTAGCGATAGCCGGCGCTTCGTCCATGACCAGCCCAATACTGTGCCCCAAAAATTTGCCGCCGTTCATAAAGCCGTCCTCGTACTGATGGTCGAACTGCTCCATCACCTTGTTATAAACCTCTTCGATCACAGTACCCGGGTGCAACAGCGACGCTGTCAGCTGCTCTAAAAACACACAATGCTCGTAAGCCGCTTTGATTTTCTCCTTAAAGGGATCATCGTCCAGATCGCCGTAATAATAAACCACAGTTTTATCCGTATGGTAACCGTCCACGCCGCAGGGTATATCAAGATAAACCAGCCGTCCGGCCTGCAATTTGCGGAACGCCGAACCAATAGACTGCACAGCCACACAAGTGCCGCCCGTGCCGCCGGGACCGTCAAAAGCCGTTTTCACCAAGCCGCTTTTGCCAAAAGAAGCCAGCCCGACCACGTCCTCACCCAAAGGAAGGTTAAAACGTGCCACCCCATGGGAGCCACGCCGCAGCATTTCCGCATACAGGTTCACCGCCAGCTCGGCTTCACTTACCCCCTGCACGATAAAGCGAGCCGCCAGCTCGTCCAACACCGTGCGGTGGATAACGCCCGACCTTTGCATCAGCGTCAGCTCGTAAGTGCTTTTGACCAGCCGCAACTCGTTAATGACGCCGTTAATACCCTCGCTTGCGCCAAAGGGTAGATATTTTTGCAGCAGCCGCACCCATTCCAGGGTCGCTGTTTTTTCTTCCAGATAAACCTTCTGCGGCAGCGGCTGATAGAACTCTGCCAAAGTGCGAAAGCTTTGCATCGGCCGAATATCTTCCAGCAGCGACTCGTTGCAGGCACGTTCATAACTGCGGCGCACCCACAGCACCGCGTCCTGCGGCCTGATGACCAGTACGCCGTCCTGCATGGTGCCGGCAAAATAATACATATTGACCTTATTATTAACGATGGCTATTTCCCACCCGGGAAAATCTCTGTCCATAACGGCTCTGAATTTGCTTATCCGGGCCTGCAGCTCTGCCAGCGGCACCCGGCGCAGCTGCTCGCTAAGCAGCAGCTCGTGTTCTAAAATAGTCATGCTGTCACTCCTTTACTGCACTTTACCTATACTATTATCTTACCATAAATAACAAAACAGGGCTGATAATAAATATCAGCCCTGTTCCCCCATTTAGCCTATCTTATTTTTTAAATAATCCTGTAAAATCAAAAGTCGCAAAATAATCTTCCGGCGTTTCCGCACGGCGGATCAACTCTGTGCTACCGTCTTCCTTAAGCAGCACTTCAGCGCTGCGCAGCTTACCATTGTAATTGTAGCCCATGGAAAAACCATGTGCCCCGGCGTCGTGGATAAAAACCAGGTCGCCGATATCGATCTTCGGCAGCATCCTGTCGATAGCAAATTTATCACTGTTTTCGCACAAGCCGCCAGTAACGTCATATTTATGGTCGCAGGGAGCGTCTTCCTTGCCCATCACGGTAATGTGGTGGTAGGAACCATAAATTGCCGGACGCATCAGGTTGGCAGCGCAGGCGTCCAAACCGATATATTCCTTGTAGGTGTGTTTTTCGTGGATGGCTTTGGCCACCAAAGCGCCGTAGGGAGCCAGCATATAGCGGCCCATTTCGGTAAATATCTTCACGTCACCCATGCCTGCTGGTACTAAGATCTCTTCAAACGCCTGGCGCACGCCCTCGCCAATGACCATGATATCATTGCCCTCCTGGTCTGGACGATAGGGAACACCTACGCCGCCGGACAGGTTGATGAATTCGATATGAGCCCCAGTCTCCTGCTTTAGCTCGACTGCTACCTGAAAGAGGATGCGGGCCAATTCGGGATAATAAGCGTTGGTCACAGTGTTACTGGCCAGGAAAGCGTGCATGCCAAAATGCTTGACACCTTTAGCCAGCAGTATTTTATAAGCTTCGGTCATCTGCTCTCGGGTCATACCGTATTTGGAGTCGCCCGGGTTGTCCATAATATCGTTAGCGATAGCGAAATGCCCGCCCGGATTGTAACGGCAGCTGATAGTGTTGGGAATGTCAGCAACTTTCTCCAAAAAGTCGATATGGGTGATATCGTCCAGATTGATGGTCGCATTCATTTGACGAGCCAGCTGAAAATCTTCGGCCGGGGTAACATTGGACGAGAACATGATTTCATCGCCTCTAAAACCCACGGCGTCAGCCATCAACAGCTCGGTGTAGGAAGCGCAGTCAGCGCCACAGCCTTCCTCGCGCAAAATTTTCAGCAGCGTCGGGTTCGGCGTTGCTTTAACGGCAAAATATTCTTTAAAGCCTTTATTCCAGGCAAACGCCTTGTTTACACGGCGTGCTGTTTCGCGGATAGCGGCCTCATCATATAAATAAAATGGCGTGGCGTATTGTGCCGCGATCTCATCTAATTGTGTTTTGGTAACGAAGGGTTTTTTACTCATTCTTTCTCACCTTTCTCTGCTTCTGGAAGCAATTCTATTAGTTTTATTTCATTTTTCAAGGCATCCTTGAATAAATCGACTAAGTTCTGCTTACTGGAATACAAACAGGTCGAGCTGCTGCCATCGGCCAGGTCACCGGTCAAAACTTCCTGTGAATCGGCGATCAGGCGGATCTGACTATTGGGCTTGTGGGCGTAATAAATAATTGCACCTTCGATAGCAAAGGGCTGCCCGGTGATGATTACCACCTTCAGGCCTCTAGCCACTGCTTCAACCAATTCCGTCCTCAACGCTTCGATAGCGGCGCCGGTAGCCGACACATAAATGCGGGCCTTAGCCTTGGCAATAGTATTCTTCAGCTTGTTGATGATCTCTGTCGCACCTTTAATAGTGATATAACCATCGACACTCTGCGATACCACCGGCAGCTCCTGCAATAACTCCAGCTTCAGCTCCTGCAGGCGCCGTACCCGGTTCTGACAAAACTCATCCAGCGGCACCGGCGTATAACGGGTAGCCTTGTCCTCAAGCACATAGGCAGCACCCTTATCCACCAGTCCGGCCAACGCCGTATAGGTATTAGAGCGCGAGATGCCCGTCAGCTTGGTAGCCTCATAGCCAGTCAAGCGTCCCTCAGCCAGCAGCGTCAAATACAATGTTGCTTCCTGTCTGGTCAAATTAAAATAAGTCAGTTTTTCGATAATATCCATCGCTTGCCTCTCATTGTTCCTGTATGAGAACACTATAAAGGATTTTTTTCAGTTTGTCAAGGCTAACTTGCTTTTTTTAGTATTCTAAGGCCGTTTTTTCAAAATGCGTTACCAAACCTTTTGGCAGTTATCTTGATAACCTTCTATAATGCAACTATTTCCTCTTATTTTAACAATAATTACAAAGCTTTATTCCGATAGCTCTTTCCAGCAGAGCCTGCATAAAGAGAAAGACAAGATCGTCATCAAAGGCATCATCGAACTGCTCAACAAGCTGAATATCCGTACCGTAGCTGAAGGCATCGAAACAACGGAGCAAGTGGCCTTTTTAAAAGCTATTAACTGTAATATGATTCAGGGCTACTATTTTTACAGGCCGCTGCCCGAAAGCGCCTTTGATGAAGTACTGGCACAGGAATATGCGAAAGCTGCGCAGCCTGAATCAGCAGAAACCAACACCAGGCTTGAGTTGGATTTTCAAAATGCCTGAGGTGCCATAAGCATATAACGCATACTTAAAACAGCCCCTTCATTTAATGAAGGGGCTGTTGTTATTGGCAGCTAAATAATAATCCTACACCCGCAGGCGGTGCTCACTTTTACTTACAGCCGCGTCAGCTATGCTGACCGCAGCGATGCTTGCGGAAAATACGGTGCAGGGTAATGCAGAAAAACAGCCAGGTAGCACCGGCCGTATAACCGGCCAGAATATCTGTCGGATAATGCACTCCCAGATAAACACGACTCAAGCCGATCAGAAGGATATAAGCACCTGCCGCTGCCATCAGCAGCCAACGCATGGTACGGTTTTTAAGTCCCAATCCCGCAAAATAGGCCAGGATACCGTAAAAACAAATCGCTCCCATAGCGTGGCCACTGGGAAAACTGTAGCCGCTTTCAGCAATGACAGGGAAAATATCGGGCCGCACCCGTTCAAAAATACGCTTCAATACTTGATTGAGGATACCGCCGCCAGCAAGGCAAACCACATACATATACAGGCGGTCACGCTGCTTGCTATATAGATACCAGCCACAGACCAGCAGGCTGGCAAAAAAGTAAAAGCTGGTAGAGCCGCTGGCCGTAACCAGCATCACCTCCACCGTCAGCGGCGGCGTGACAAACTGCTGCACATAGGCAATTGCCTGCAGCTCCACCTGCTGCAGCATCGGCTTGATAAAGGTGTGTTCTGCCACCTCTACCAAAACCTCCATCAAGATAATGCTGATGATAAGCGTTATCAGTAAATATAAATGAGGGCGCCGCAAAGTCATCCGTATGATAGCGTCCCAAAAATTCTTCATCCCTGCCTCACTTTCCTAACCGTCTCAGTTACTTATATTTCAGGCTTCCGCCAAAGTCCTTAAAGTTTGTTCCAACACCAGTACGGCATGGCCAATGGCCTGATAGTCGCTGCTCTCTTCCCGCGCATGGCTGATACCGCCAATGCTGGGCACAAAAATCATCCCCGTCGGCACACCGGCAGCCGCAAAGATCTGCGCGTCGTGGCCGGCCCAGCTGGGCAGCCTTAAACAGTCGACGCCGCATTGTGCAGCCGCCTGTTCTGCAATAGCCGCTATACCTGGCGTCAGCGGCACTGCCGCCACATGAAAATCATGGCTTTGCGTAATAGTGACGCCGCTTTCAGCCTCTACCCGGCGCAATAATTCCAGCACCTGCGCCCGTACCTCGGCTAAAATAGCATCGTTATAAGAGCGGGTCTCGATACTGAGCCGCACCTGCCCCGGCACGATATTCACTACGTTAGGTACAACTGTCAGCTGGCCTATGGTAGCCACAAAGCGCTTATCATGCTCGGCCAAGTCCTTCACACCTAAAACCAGTGACGCTGCCGCTGCCAAAGCATCCCGGCGCCGCGCCATACTGGTAGTTCCGGCATGGTTGGCCTCGCCCTGCAAAGTCACAAACAGCCTGTCATAACCAACAATGGCCTCCACGATACCGCAGGCTACACCCTGCTGATCAAGTTCTGCCCCCTGTTCGATATGCAGCTCCACAAAAGCAGCTACATCCGCAAAGCCTGTAGCTGCCAGCTGTAAGGCCTGCTGGGGCAATTCTGCCCGCTGCAGGCAGTCGGCTAAAGTCCCCCCTGCCAGATAAGTAATCTCCTGTGGCTGCTGCGTTTTAAACTCGCCGCTGCGCACCCGCACGCCAAAACAGGCCATGCCAAAGGCAGTACCCTCTTCTTCGATAGTAGCGATCACCTGCAGCGAACGACGGGGCCGATAGCCCTCATCCTGCCAGCTACGGGCACATTCCAGAGCCGCCACGATGCCCAGCGCGCCATCAAAATTGCCCCCCGCAGGTACAGTATCAAGATGCGAGCCACTCATCACCGCCGGCAAGCCCGGTTCACGCCCAGCATAAGTGCCGATCAGGTTCCCGATCGGGTCAAGTTCTACCTGCATCCCCGCCGACGTCATTTCACCGCGCAAAAACTCCTGCGCCGCCAAATATTCCGGCCCATAGGAAAGACGCGTTGTGCCGCCCTCGGGCAAAACACCATAGGCAGCCAACGCCGCTAAAGTTTTTTCGATCCGTTCCAGCTGTATCGTCATAAAGGCCTCTTAACTATTAAAAATATTCGGCTATTTCCGAAGCATGCTCCAAAATAATATCCGGCTTGATAGCGCCATTTTCCACATCTGTCAGCGTCGCTTCACCGGTCAGCACCAGCACCGATAAAACCCCGTTATTCAAGCCAAAGGCGATATCTGTCGATAAACGGTCGCCCACCATGGCGATATCCTCACGCTTATAGCCAGTCTTGCTGGTTATGACGTCTATCATATAGTGATAGGGCTTGCCCAAGATCTGCTGCGGGTCCTTGCCTGTAGCGGTTTTGATCAGCTCGATCATGGCGCCGCAGTCGGGTATGAACTCGCCCCCTTCGATAGGACAGCGCACGTCGGGATGGGTCGCCACATAGGGAACGCCCCTGTCGATCAAACGACAGGCGATCGTCAGCGTTTCATAATTCAGAGACATATCAAAGCCGACCACTACAAAGTCAGCACCTTCCTCCAGCGTCGTCGTAATGGTAAAGCCTGCTTCGCTGATGGTTTTTTTAAGTTGCTCGGTGCCAAGAACAAATAAGCGGGCCTGGGGCAGTAGCTGCTGCATATAATAAACAAAGGCATCCGATGAGATCAATACATTCTCACGGGTCACCTCAATACCCATCCGCTGCATTTTCTCTACATAATGCTCGTGCCCTTTAGATGAATTGTTGGTCACCAGATAAAAATCACGCCCGGCCTGACGCAGTTTTTGAAAAAATACGTCCATGCCTGGAATCAGAGTATTGCCCAAATTGATAGTGCCATCCATATCGAACAAAAAACACTTGATAGCTCTCAGTTTTTCAGCTTGTTTCTTTGTAGTCAAATCAGTCATTTCGCTCTCCTGTAATTCGTAGTCATACGATTATTATATAGTATTTTCCTGCAGAGGTAAAATAGTTCCCCATCATTTAGACTTTATTTTGTAAAGTCACTTGCTTTTTTATTCTTTCGATGGTACACTAAAATCAGAAATTAAAGGAGCGTGTTATTATGAAAAAATATGATGCTTTGATCATTGGTTTTGGCAAGGGCGGCAAAACTTTAGCTGCTGCCCTTGGCAAAAAGGGCCAGCAGGTCGCCCTTATCGAACAATCACCGCTCATGTACGGCGGCACCTGCATCAATATTGGTTGTATCCCCACCAAAAAGCTTATCCACACGGCCGCCGAAGCTAAAAAACTGGCAACCGGCTATGACGAAAAAAGCAATTTCTACACTGCGGCCATCGCAGAAAAAAACGCGCTGACCCAACTACTGCGACAGAAAAATTATCATAATGTGGCTGCCTACGCCGATATTTATACCGGCCGAGCCAGCTTCCTGTCAGACCACACCGTGCAAGTGGCTCTGCCAGATGAGACAATTATTTTACATGGTGAAAAAATCTTTATCAATACCGGCTCCGAGTCGGTCATCCCGCCCATACCCGGCCTGCAAAGCAGCAACCGTGTTTATACCAGCACCACTATGATGGAGCTGACTACGCTGCCCCAGCGGCTGGTCATCGTTGGCGGCGGCTACATTGGACTGGAATTTGCCGCCATGTATGCTAACTACGGCTCCATGGTCACCGTGCTGGAATACGGCCCCGACTTTATCCCCCGCGAAGACAGGGATATTGCCGATGCCATTCAAAGCCGTCTGGAAGCTTTGGGCATCCGTTTCGTCTTTAACGCTCAGGCGACCGAAATAACCGATCAGCTCGACCAGAGCAGTGTCAGTTATCTGGATCGCAGCAGCGGCGATTCCATCACCATCCCTGCCGACGCCATTTTGATCGCAGCCGGCCGCAAAGCAGCTACCTCCGGACTGAACCTGGAAGCAGCCGGCGTCGACGTCAACCAACGGGGAGAGATCATCGTCAATGAACTTCTGCAAACCAGCGTACCCCATATCTGGGCCCTGGGTGACGTTAAAGGCGGCCTGCAATTTACCTATATCTCCTTAGATGACTTCCGGATCGTCAGCGACCAGCTTTTCGGCAGCGGCAGCCGCACTACGGCCAACCGTGGCCCCGTACCCTACGCCGTCTTCCTTGACCCGGTTTTTGCCCGCGTCGGCCTTAGCGAAACGGAAGCAGTGCAAGCAGGCTACAAAATCAAGATCGCCAAAGTTGCCGAAGCTGCAAGCCCCCGGGCCCGTTTATTCGGCGAACCATCAGGCGTCCTTAAAGCCGTCGTCGATGCCAAAACCAACAAGATCCTCGGCGCAGCCTTTTTATGCAGTGAGGCCTCGGAAATCATTAACCTAATCCAGCTGGCTATGAAAAGTGGCCTTGATTATACTGCCCTGCGCGACAATATTTACACCCATCCCTCCATGAGCGAATTTTTGAATGACCTTTTCGCTACGATTTGATTAGAAGGAGTACATTATGAGCCAACAATATCCTTTCCACTGCAATATCGCCCAAGCCCTCAATATCATCGGCGATAAATGGTCGCTGCTCATTTTGCACGGCATCATGATCGGCCACCACACCTATAAAGAGATCTCGGATGGGCTTGAAGGCAGCATTGCCAGCAACCTGCTCTCCAACCGCCTGAAGGCTCTGGAAGCCGACGGTCTGATCAGCAGCGAGCTGTACCAAAAGCACCCGCCCCGTTACCGCTATACACTGACCCCTGCCGGTGAAGACCTGAACATCGTCTTTAACAGCATGGTGCTTTGGGGCGAAAAGCATCTTACTACCTGCTACAAACGACTGGTACACACATCTTGTAGGCATACTGTCGAAACCCAGTACTATTGCCCTCATTGCCAAACTGTTGTCCCCCACGATCAATTAACGGTCATAGCTGCCGATATAAAGGAGAAAAACAATGAGTAGATGGAGTATTTTCGCATTATGTATCGTCGCCGCTGTCGGCATCTGGCTCTTCAGTAAAGGCTCTTGTCCCCTTAGTGCTATGGGCCAAGGACAGGTAACAGAGATCAAGAACCCACGTTACCAAAAAGTCACCGCCCAACAGGTCAAAGAACGTTTAGATAAAGGCGATAAACTATTCATTGTCGATGTACGTACTAAAGAAGAATACGCTGAAGGACACGTTCCCGGCAGCTACCTGATCCCTTACGACGAGATCGAAGCCCAGGTAGCGCAGCTGCCCCAGGAAAAAAATGCCGACGTGATTGTTTACTGCCGCAGCGGACGCCGCAGCGAGATCGCAGCCAAATCCCTCATATCCTTAGGCTACACCAATGTTGCCGATATGGGCGCTGTCAGCAGCTGGACCTACGGCTTGGAAAAATAATTTTACATAAAAAAAGACGAGTTCAGTTGAACTCGTCTTTTACTTTTTAACTCAACAGCAGGCGGTCGCTGTCCAGCATATCGCCGCTGGCCTGCTCAAACATTTTCAGCAGGTCGGGAATAGTCAGGCGCTGTTTTTCTTCGCCTTCCACGTCGATAATGATCCGCCCGTTATGCAGCATGATCAGCCTGTTGCCACAGCGCAACGCATCACGCATATTATGGGTTATCATCAGGGTCGTCAAATGATCGCGGTTAACGATGCGCTCGGTCAGTGCCAACACCTTGTCAGCAGTTTTCGGGTCCAGGGCCGCAGTATGCTCGTCCAAAAGCAGCAGCTTCGGACTGATCAGAGTCGCCATCAAAAGGGTCAGTGCCTGGCGCTGCCCGCCCGAAAGCAAGCCCACCTTCGCCGTCATACGGTCTTCCAACCCCAGGTCAAGCTCCTGCAATAACTCGCTGAACCAGGCCTGATTATCGCTGTCCAACCCCCATTTCAGCCCCGGAGTTTTGCCCCGGCGAGCCGCGATAGCCAGATTTTCTTCGATCATCATGCCCGCAGCCGTACCCAGCATCGGGTCCTGAAACACGCGTCCGATATATTTGGCTCGTTTATGTTCGGGCGTTTTAGTAATATCATCGCCGTCGATAATTATCTTGCCGCTGTCTACGGGGAAGACCCCAGCGATAGAGTTCATCAATGTAGATTTACCGGCGCCGTTGCCGCCGATAACGGTCACGAAATCGCCGGGCTTCAAATGCAGCGACAATCCCTGTAGGGCCTTTTTCTCATTGATCGTGCCGGCAAAAAATGTTTTGCAGATATTTTCAACACGCAGCATTTATTTCACCGCCTTTCGCAGACCAAGTTTGTTTTTGATAAGCGGCAGCGACAAAGCAAAAGCTACCAAAAGTGCCGTGAACAGCTTTAAATCGTTAGGCGGCATGCCCATTTGCAGTACGGCTGCAATCACCAGGCGGTACACGATGGAACCCAGCACTACGCTGATAATGCAGTTTTTAAAGCTGCGGGTACCAAACAGCACCTCGCCGATAATGACCGACGCCAAACCAATAACGATGGTGCCGGTGCCCATGCCCACGTCAGCAAAGCCGTTGTTCTGTGCCACCAACGCACCACTCAAGGCTACCAGCGCATTACTGATCAGCAAACCTAAAATGATCGTAAAATTGGTATCCACACCCTGGGCACGGATCATCTGCGGATTGAAGCCAGTCGCACGGATCGCGGCGCCGATCTCCGTACCGAAGAACCAGTAGAGGAGCACGCCTACTAAAAGAGCACTGATAACGCCCACGCACAAAACAGCCTGAGCATTGCTGAAGCCTCCCAGCTCGCGCACCATCGAAAACACCGTATCGATGCGCAGCAGCGACAGATTAGCCTTACCCATTACCCGCAGATTGACCGAATATAAAGCGATCATCGTCAAAATACCAGCCAGCAACGCCGGTATTTTCAGTTTAGTGTGCAGCAGTCCAGTCGCCACACCGGCCAACATCCCTGCCAGCATAGCCGCCACAAAAGCTGCCAGCGGCGAAGCGCCGCCAGCCAACATCGAAGCAGCCACAGCCGCCCCCAGCGGGAAGCTGCCCTCTACCGTCAAATCAGCAATATCCAAAACCCTGTAAGTTATATATACGCCCAGTGCCATGATCGCCCATAAAAGTCCCTGTGCTATCGTTGGCATCAATAAGTCTACCATCTATCTTCCTCCTAATTATTAACAGTAAAAACGGGTCTCCCCTCTCAGACAAGGAGAAACCCGCGCTTGTTTATTTAGAGCCTTCTGCCTCTTTCAGCAGATCTTCGGGAATCTTGATACCGATTTTTTCAGCGTTTTCCTTGTTGATAATGACCTTAAAGGATTTCTGCATCTGTACGGGCATAGTCGCCGGTTTAGCCTTGCCGCTCAAAATATCGCCTGCCATCTCGCCGGTCTGTTCACCCAGCTTATAATAGTCGATACCCAACGTAGCCACGCCGCCCGCCATAACCATACCGCCTTCACCGCACACTACCGCCAACTTCGCCGGTTCAGTGATCTTAGCCAGGGTCGGCATTGCCGAAGCCAGCACGTTGTCCGTAGGCACATACACCGCGTCTACCTTGCCTACCAGGCTTTGCGCTGCCTGCTGGATGTCATTGACATTAGAAACAGTAGCCTCTACTATCTCGACGCCATTTGCTGCCGCATACTTTTTCAGCAGATCAACTTGTAACTGCGAATTGACCTCACTGGAACTGTAGATAGTACCGATAGTTTTAGCGTTAGGAACCAACCGCAGCAACAATTCCAGCTGCTCCTTGATCGGGTTCATATCGCTGGTACCGGTCACATTGCCCTTGGGCTCGCTGTTAGACGCCACCAGTTTGGCCGCCTCATAATCGGTAACTGCCGTCGCCACGATAGGTATATCCTTGGTGGCGTTGGCCATAGTCTGCGCCGCCGGTGTAGCGATAGCGCAGATCAGGTCCACCTTATTGCTGACAAAACGCTGGGCGATATTCTGCAAATTCGATTGATCCGCCTGGGCGTTCTGCCTGTCATATTTTACATTCTCATTCTCTTTAAAGCCTTTAGCCGCCATCCCGGCCACAAAACCCTTGTTGGCAGCATCCAATGCGTCATGCTCGACCAACTGCACGATCCCTACGTTTACTACCTTCTTACCGCTGTCGGCCGCCTTCTTCTCGCCGCCACAGCCCGCCAAAATTCCCAGGGCCAAAGTCAGGGCGATGCCCGCAGTCAAAGCACGCATTTTTCTGTTCATCATCAATCCATCCTTCCATTCTACAAATCTGTATCCTCATCCTTACCGAATACATATAACGATGGATTTATTCTATCATTTATTGTCAGAAAATACAAACAAAACAGCAAAAACAGGGACATTTCGTAACGAAACATCCCTGTTTTGTATTTTATTTTACGATTTCAGCCTTCGCCAAAATCTCCTGCGGAATAGTGATGCCATTACGTTTAGCAGTAGTTTCGTTCACCACTACCTTAAATTCCTTTTGGTGCTGGATCGCCATCGTCGCCGGTTTAGCCTTGCCTTGCAATATCTCAGCCGCCATCACGCCGGTCTGTTCGCCCAGCTTGTAATAGTCGATGCCCAAAGTCGCAAGCCCGCCAGCCTTCACCGGATCGCTTTCGCCGCAGATCACCGGCAGTTTGGCCTCGTCAGTGATAGCCACCAGGGTCGGCATCGCCGAAGCCATTACATTATCCGTAGGCACATACACAGCGTCCACCTTGCCCAGCAGGCTGTTAGCCGCCTGTTGGATATCGTTGACCGTAGAAACAGTTGCTTCCACTACGTTGATACCCTTTGCTGCCGCCAGCTTTTTCAGCACATCTACCTGCAGCTGCGAATTGACCTCGCTGGAACTGTAAATAGTGCCGATATTTTTCGTCTGCGGAGCGATCATAAGCAACAGATCCAGCTGCTGGTCGATCGGGTTCATATCGCTGGTGCCGGTCACATTGCCCTTCGGTTCGCTGTTAGAAGCAGCCAGCTTGGCTATCTCATAATCAGTTACCGCCGTCGCTACGATAGGGATATCCCTGGTAGCGTTGGCCATGGTCTGTGCCGTCGGCGTAGCGATAGCGCAGATCAGGTCCACCTTATTGCTCACAAAACGCTGGGCGATATTCTGCAAATTCGATTGATCCGCCTGAGCGTTCTGCCTGTCATATTTTACATTCTCGTTTTCTTTAAAGCCCTGTGATGCCATACCTGCTACAAAGCCTTTGTTGGCCGCATCCAGAGCGCCGTGCTCAACCAACTGGGCAATACCTACGGTGACCATTTTTTTACCGCCATCGGCCGCCTTCTTCTCACCGCCACAGCCTGCCAAAGCACCCAGTGCCACAACCAGGGCCAGGCCTGCTGCCAAACTACGCAAATTACTTTTCTTCATTGCTACCATCCTTCCATTCTGCAAAATAAACTACACGCCGCACTACTGTGCTACCGCTTATTCTAACATCAATTATCAGAAAAATCAAACAGATGGAGCGGGCTGCCTGTCGATAACAAAAGCCCTGCCAAAAGGCAGGGCTTTTCTGCTAGCCAACTTATTATATTTTTACCTTAGCACTCTAAAATTTTACGAGCCGTAGTTTCCGTTACAAAAAGGTGCGTAAAAAGGCCTGTTTTTAATGCGCCCAGTACCGCACCGGGTGCAGCGCCCAAAGCCAAACCAATGATTTTGGGGCAACGGCGCAAAGTTCCCAGCGGTACCCGTATGGCGAAGTCGTTTTCGCCGCTGATAAATTCACCCCGCTCATTATAATAATAGGACAAAAAGCTGCCTACGGCCCGCTGCCGTTTCAGGCTGTCACCAAAGCGCAGAGCCGTGGCTTCGTCGGGAACGCTGGGAAAGTCCCTGATACCGACAAGGGCGGCATCAAGCTTCTGCCAAACTGCGGCCAACTCGGCGTAAGCCTCTGTGGCTTCAAACTCCTGTCGCTGCTCCATACTATCGGGGAAGGCCGGCACGCCTAAACGGTAGGCGTGCTTACCGCAGGCAGAGGCCAAAACCTCAGCCAGCTCGTCCACACGGTAGCCTTTGTTGGGGATATGGGCTTTGCCAATAAGCGGCACTACAGCCCCCGGCTGTTGGCGGGCACATTGCTGCGCCAGCAGGGCGACACTGGCACCTAAAAGGTAACCCCAGCCCAAACCGATATTCCGTTCATATAACAGCTCACCCGCCAGATAATCGGCGGCAGCTTTAGCATTTTTTTCAGCTGCGGCCTGCTCTGGGACCACCAGACCGCCCTGCAGGGAAAATTTTGCCTGCAAAGCCTGCAATAAAGCAGCATCACCTTCTGTTGCACTGCGGATCTCGATATGTACGATACCTACCTCGCGCGCCCGGGCCAGCATTTTGCTGACCAGCGGCCGTGAAACGCCGATACGCCTGGCGACCTGATCCTGAGTCAGTCCCTGCTCATAATAAAGCCGGGCCACGTTGACAAGATCGGTACGTTCCTTTCTGCTCAGCAATTTATTTAACTTCCATCAGTTCCATTAAAATGCCGTCTTTCATAATAAAAGCAAGACGGGTGTTTTCGTCAGCGAACCAGGGCTCAACCACAACGGTGTTGGCTTTGATCTGCTCGTCCATATCGTCTACTTTGTAGGCCACGTGTACCATAGTCTGCAATTCTTTCGGCAGCGGCGAGTCTTTTTCAAAGCGCAGGTATTCGATAGCAAATTCGTTGGTTTCAGGGCCTACGATATGGGTCTTGATGGCTTCGGCATACATAGCGCCGTCCATAACTTTATCGGTGGGCACGCCCACGTGCATAAATTGTTTCATTATTTCACGTCCTTCATCAAAGTTTGATAGGCTTTGTAAGCTGCCTTCGGCTTAGCGTTTTCGTGTACCACCATGCGAATGGCCTGCAGCATAGCGCTGGGACATTCGGCCTGCAACACATTGCGGCCCATATCGACGCCGGCAGCACCTTCGCAGATAGCACAGTAAGCCATATCCAATGCTTCCAGCTCGGGCACTTTTTTACCGCCCGCAATAACGATAGGTACGGGGCAGGCCGCGGTGATCTGTTCAAAATTATCACAGTAATAGGTTTTGATGATATGCGCGCCCTGTTCCGCCAGCAGGCGAGTCGCCAGGGAGAAATAGCGGGTAGTGCGCTCCATCTCTTTGCCAACAGCAACTACGCCCAGTACGGGGATACCATAGCGTTCGCCCTTGTTGACGTAGTAAGACAAGTTGTTCAGGGAGGTTATTTCACCGGCCGAACCGATAAAGCATTGTACAGCCATGCAGGCAGCGTTCATCCGCAGAGCTTCTTCAATATCCACGCCCACTACGCCCATGCTCATATCGTCCTTCAGCACCGAACTGTCAGCCGTGCAGCGCAAAGCGATCGCCCTGCGGTTATCGGCAGGAATACAGGTGCGCAGCGCACCGCGGGTCGCCATCAGGCAATCGGCGTAATCCATCAGCGGCGGGATCACCAAGTCCAGGCGTTCCAGACCGGCGGTGCTGCCCATGATGTAACCGTGGTCAAAAGCCAGCATGATAGTGCGGCCGTCGGCAGCAAAAATCTGCGACAGACGAGCCTTCATGCCCCAACCGGCGTTATCGTGCCCTTTGACATGAAAATGCTGCGCTGGCGGTTTGATGCCAATACCATAATCTTTCGCAATAATATTACCGTCTTTATCAGCCATTTTTATCTCCTCAAAGTTCAGCTTAGTTTTTGTAATAAGGGGTACGGCAAGGGGCGTTCCAATAACCTAACAGCTCGTCGTCCATACGGGCCACAAACAGCTGGAAGCCAGCCATTTCCTGTACGGTCAGCACTTCGCCTACGATATTGGCAGCGACTTCGATGCCTTTTTCTGCCAGGTAGTTATAGCATTTACGGAATACGATCAGCTGCTCCATCAAAGTAGTAGCGCCAACACCGTTGACGATGACCAGCAGTTTTTCGCCGGTTTTGATATCCAGGTCTTTCAGCAGGGCGTCCATCATGATAACGGCTGTTTCGTCGGCAGTTTTCATCTCAGTCAGGCCACCGCCGCCTTCACCGTGCTGGCCCATGCCGATCTCCATTTTACCATCTTCGATCTGGGCAATGACCATATCGGTAGCCGGGTGGGTAGCTCCTTTAGCTGCTACGGCGATAGTTGCCATGTTATCAGCAAATTTCTGGGCGATAGCGGCCACCTCTTCTAAGGATTTGCCAGCAGCAGCTGCTGCGCCGGCGATTTTATACAGGGGCACGCAGCCAACCAGACCACGGCGGTCGTCAGCATTGCTGCGGGGCGCGTTGGCGATATCGTCCTGGGTAACAACCTTAACCACGTTCAGGCCCAGTTTATTGACCTGTTTCATCGTCAGGTTGCCAGTCAGCATATCACCGGCATGGTTCAGCACTACAAACAGTACGCCGTGTCCCTTGTCGGCCATTTTGATAGCTTCTACGCAGGCCTGAGGTCCGGGAGCGGCAAAAACATTGCCGGCAACGGAAATATCGACCATACCTTCACCAACAAAACCGCTGATAGCCGGTTCGTGGCCGGTGCCGCCCAAAGTGACGATAGTAACGCGGTCAGCGTCTTTTAATTTATTGTTGACGACCAGATTGCCGTCCTCCACGTGCAGGATCTCTTTGTTGGCAAGCGCCAGGCCTTCCAATAATTCACTGGTCAGATTTTCGGGATCATTGACAAATTTTTTCATACTTTTCAACCTCCAAAAATTTTATTTACTTCCGACGCTGCGGAAAATTACAACCACTTATACAGCCTGCGCCATAGCACTGAACAAAATAGCGATGGAAACCGCGCCGGGATCTTTGGTGCCCAGACTGCGCTCGCCCATATTTTTGGCACGCCCAAACTTAGCCACCAGCTTGCTGGTGCTTTCGGCGCCCTGCACTGCCGCAGCCGCAGCCGCGTCCATGATCTCTTTTAAAGTGCCGTGGGCAGCTATAGCCGTATCAAGCGCCGGATAAAGAGCATCGACCATGGTTTTGTCACCTACCTGGGCTTTCGAGATATCCATAAAGTCCTCTTTGGCCTGCACGAACATTTTGCGGAATTCCAGCTCGGTCAGTTCGGCCTGGTCTTCAATACCTTCTGCCATACCGCTGAAAATTGTACCCCATAAAGGCCCGGCGCTGCCACCGTTGATGCCCATAAAAGCGTCGCCCAGCTCATCCAGCAGGTCGTGCATGGTATTGGGCTGGTCTTCTTCGGTCATGGTCTTCATCACGTCGGCCATCCTGCCGATGGTAATGCCGTGGTCGCCGTCGCCGGCCACGCTGTCCAGCTCACATAAATAAGTGCTGTTTGCCTTAAGCTCTACTGCTGCATTAAGCAGCATTTTTCTGAGGATAGGTAAAGTCAACATTTCCAATCACCTCACAAGTTTATTTACCGTAATTTTAATATTTGTCAGAACATTTGTAAATTTGTTTTCAGATAATTTACAGGATTCAACAAAGATTTTACAAATACTGCGTCTGGGCAGCACATTGATGTTAACATTATCGGACCTTATGCAAATAAGCTATTAAAATAAACGATTTTGCAAGCAGTGTTTGCTGCTGTCGTGGCATTAATGGTTTAAACTAAAGCTAACAAATATTTAGCAGGAAGGAAATTTTATGGCTGCTGTTACACCGTCTGACTCACAAAAGCATAGCCTGTCCCTTTGGAACTTTTTTACCATCGGCTTTGGGGCTATCATCGGCACCGGCTGGATCTTTTTAGTGGGCGAATGGCTCGTTATCAGCGGTGGCCCCCTGCCGGCCATGCTGGCTTTTTTGCTGGGTGCTTTACTGCTGCTGCCGGTAGGCGCAGTTTTTGGCGAGCTTACCTCCTCCCTGCCTTTGGACGGAGGCATGGTAGAATATGTTGACCGCACCTATGGCAAAACAGCATCGTTCGTTACCGGCTGGCTGCTGCTTTTAAGCAATATTATCATGTGCCCCTGGGAAACCATCGCCATTTCGACCCTGTTTGCCCAGATGTTCGGCAGTATCTTTCCGCTGCTGCGCTCGGTAAAGCTGTATACTGTTTTAGGTGCGGACGTATATTTGTGGCCGACCCTGATCGCCCTGGGCTTTGCCGCCTTTATCATCCGCCAGAATTTACACGGTGCCGCCGCTGCTGCCAAGACTCAGGCTTTTTTGACGAAGGCCCTGCTCTGTGGGCTATTGCTGGCGGTCATCAGCGCCGTGGACAGCGGCAGCCTGTCGGACTGGGAGCCTGCGTTCCAGCAAGTTGCGGCGGCCAACTTACAAACTAAAGCTACGTCGCTGGCAGCGGGTGTTTTAGCCCTGCTCACTGTCACACCATTTTTCTATACGGGCTTCGACACTATTCCCCAGCAAGCTGAAGAAGCTGCCCAAGGGCTGGACTGGCACCGATTTGGCCGTATCATCAGCCTTTCCCTGCTGGCTGCCGGAGGCTTTTATATGATTTGCATCGCAGCCTTCAGCAGCCTGATGCCCTGGACAGCTTTTGTGCAGGAGCCTTTGGCAGCGCTGGCTTGTTTGCGGCAGTTAAATTTCACTTTGTATTTTGTGATGCTGTGCATCACTGTTTTAGGGGCACTGGGACCAATGAATTCTTTTTATGCCTCGTCGGCGCGGCTGGTAACGGCCATGGCACGCAAACAGCAACTACCCCTTATCTTTACTCCACCGCCGGGAAAGCCAGCGGCGGCCAGCACCCACGCACTGCTGATTTTCTGCACGGTGCTGGCACCCTTTTTGGGTGGTAATATGCTGCTGCCTTTGACTAATGTGGCGGCACTGACCTTTATGTTTGCCTGCACCATGGTCTGTTTGGCCTGCTACAGGCTGCGCCGCAGCGAGCCTGCCCTGCACCGTCCCTACAAGGTGCCCGGCGGCAGGTTCGGTATCGGCTGCGCCTGCGCCATCGGCAGTTGTATCGTAGCATTGATGCTGTTGCCCGGCAGCGCTGCTTCATTAAACCCTGCCGAATACCTGCTATTATCCGCCTGGATTGTGCTCGGCGCCTTAGTGAAAGCCCTGCACCGCTATGGGCACAGGGCATAAATAATAAAAGCCTGTCAGTTATTGAACTGACAGGCTTTTATTATTTGACGGGCAACAGCGACAGCATCACCGAAACGTTAAAGACATTTTCGCTATGACTGGCCGAAAATTCACCGTTATATTTTTCGACGATGGTCTGGATATTGAACAGACCGATACCGCAGTAGCGCTCGTCGATCTTTACTGTTTTATAAATATTGTTCTGTTTTTTGACTTCGCCGGTAAAAGAGTTGGCGATGTCGATGAAAAGATAATCTTTTTTAATATTAACGTTCAACACAATAAACTTCCGCTCGCCGGGCGCTGTTATCCTGCCGCAAGCCTCTACCGCGTTGTCGATAAGGTTGCCGAACAGGATGCACAGATCCACGTCAGCCACGTTCAGTACAGGCGGCACGATGATACTGCATTTCAGGTCGATACCGTTCTGTTCGATATTAGCCAGCCCGTTGCTGAGAATGGAATCGATGACGATATTGCCGCTGTAATTAACGCCCTTTAATGCCTTGTTATCATAATACAGTTCCTTGATATAGTATTGGGCCTCGCTGTTATGCCCGCCATCCAGCAAGGCATACAGGCAGCGCATATGATTTTTGATGTCGTGACGCAGGCTCTGCACCTCGCGCTGCGATACGTCCAGCCGTTCGTAATGCCGCCGCTGTAGGGAAAGCAGTTCTTCCATAACGGCCGATTTTTCGCCTGACATATCCAGCAAAATATTTTTTCCCAGCAGGTAAAATAAGCTGATGGACGCTGAAAAGAGTAGCACCGACGTATACAGATAAAATATCTTGATGCTGTTGACAGGACCGACGCCAACATTTTTCTGAGAGAGTATACTGACCGAGATCATCACCGTGACGGGAAACAGGTAGGAAATGGCCGCATACAGCAGGTTTTGCTTATTCAGGCGCAGCTTGCGGATGCAGATGGTGCCCCACAGGCTCAGCACGAACAGCAGGCAGGCCATCATCTGCGACCAGGAGTCCATGACGATGCGGTAATTCTCCAGCCCTGTCGGCAGTATCTGCTCGCCCCAGGCGATAGCGACCGCCGTTACCGCCGTTTTACAGGCATAGTTCATGATCACGAACAGTGAAGCGATAGTGATCTTGTTTTGCAGCGAGTCGGAAAAAAAGACGATGGCAATGATGGCTGAAAACAAAAAATAATATCCTGCTGTCGAGAACATAGGGCTTTCGTTGACGTATGACAGCATTTGAAAACTGAAGTAACAGACCACGCCCAGCCAGTAGTAGGTCTGGCGTACCGAATTGCGGGTCAGGTAGGTATTGAAGAGCCGGTAACCGATCCAGGTTTCGGCCGCCGATAAAACGATATAGGTGATCCATTTCAAAATGATGTCCATAGTCAGATATTATCCTTCATATAGGTTAAAAACTGCTGACGCAGCTCTTTGCTACGGTGGCGGCTGAGCGGCAGTTCTTCGCCATTTTCCAGCGTCACCGTATCCTTGAAGATGTTACGGATATGCTTGAGATTGACCACATAGCTTTTATGTATCCGCACAAAATCTTGTTCGGCCAGTGCTTCTTCCACGTCACTGATCTTGCCGGTGAAATCTGTTTTGCCGCCCTGATGGCAGACTGACAGCGTCCGCATATTAGATTCAAAATAGTAGATATCCGTAGTTTTTACTTTAAACAAACCTTTTTCATTGGTAAAACTAAAATATTTGTTCTGCACTCTGGCGATAGAGGTCAGGATAGTTCGCACTTCTTCCTGAAAATATGCCTTGTCTACCGGCTTGAGGATATAGCGGTAAGCATTGACCTGATAGCCGTCCATGGCGTATTCCACAGTTCCCGTGACGATCAGGATCGGCACCTCCGTATCGTACTGCCTGATCTGCCGTGCCGTTTCTATGCCGTTCAACGGCTTCATCAGCATATCCAGAATAATGATGTCGAATTTATGCCCCCGTTCATACTGGCGCACCAGCTCACGTCCATTCAAAAAAGGTACGCTTTCCAGTTGTAAGCCCGGGCTTTTTATTTCTGCTAAATAACCGGTCAACAGTTCGACCACCGGCCATTCATCGTCGCATAAGGCAATATAGAACATCATCTCACCTCCGTTCTCATTACAATTTTATTATATCATTTGCCGCAGCCTTTAGCTGCTACGATTATGACACTGAAATTGCCGATTTTGCAGCGCCCAGCACTGATTTTAGCCTGATATTACATTAAAGGTGTCAATTATGAAGATTTGGTCGTAAGCTTTGAGTCTTTGGGCTATATTAAAGCTACGCAAGGGCAAAGTCCTGCTCTAAATCATTCGAATATTTAGCTTTACTATCACAGCACAAGGAGGTTTTTGAGATGTCCACTTCAACTAATAAGGGCGGTATGCAAAAGACCTTATCGCTCTGGAACTTTTTTACCATTGGCTTCGGCGCCATCATCGGCACCGGCTGGGTCCTGATGGTCGGCGACTGGATGGTCATCGGCGGCGGCCCCGTAGCGGCCATGATAGCCTTTATCATCGGCGCCATCTTCCTGCTGCCGATCGGCGCAGTGTTCGGCGAACTGACGGCGGCGATACCAATTTCCGGCGGCATCGTAGAATATGTTGACCGCACCTACGGCAACACCATGTCGTTTATCACAGGCTGGTTCCTGGCTTTGGGCAACGCCATTCTGTGCCCCTGGGAAGCCATCGCCATCTCGACGCTGGTTTCTGATATGTTCGGCGACCTGCTCCCCATTCTGCGTTCGGTAAAGTTATACTCGATCATGGGCGCCGATGTGTATCTGTTTCCCACTGTTATCGCTCTGGGCTTTGCAGCTTACGTCATTATTCAAAATTTCCGCGGCGCTTCGGCAGCCGCCAGCTTACAGGCTTTTTTAACCAAAGCTCTGCTCTTCGGAATGATCCTCGCCATGGGCATTTCGCTGGTCAAAGGCGGCCCGGCCAATATTCAGCCTGTATTCGCCAGTGTTGAAGGTGCGGCGTCATCTACCTCAGCTTCCACAATGTTTGCCGGTATCATCTCGGTTTTAGTTATGACACCGTTCTTTTATGCCGGTTTTGACACTATCCCTCAGCAGGCTGAAGAAGCGGCAGAAGGTCTTGACTGGAATAAATTCGGCCGTGTCATCAGCCTGGCGCTGCTGGCTTCCGGAGGCTTTTATATGGTCTGCATCTATTCCTTCGGCAGCATCATCCCCTGGACGGATTTCGTTAAAAGTTCCGTACCTGCGCTGGCCTGCCTGAAGACCATCAATATTTTCCTCTATCTGGCCATGCTCTGCATCGCCACTATCGGCCCCATGGGCCCTATGAACTCGTTTTACGGAGCAACCAGCCGCATTATGCTGGCCATGGGACGTAAAGGGCAGCTGCCCAGCTCCTTCGCTCAGGTAGACCCTGTTTCGGGTACGCCCAGAACGGCTAACCTGCTGCTGGCAGCGCTAACTATCGGCGGCCCCTTCCTGGGTAAAAAAATGCTGGTACCGTTGACGAATGTTTCGGCCCTGGCCTTTATTTTCGCCTGCACCATGGTCAGTTTCTCCTGCTACAAAATGCGCCTTACAGAACCAGACCTGCCCCGACCTTAAAAGGTGCCAGGCGGCAAGTTCGGCATCGCCCTGGCCTGTTTGGCCGGTTCGCTTATCGTCCTGCTGATGGTAGTTCCCGGCAGCCCCGCTACCCTGAACGCCATCGAATGGAGCATAGTACTGAGCTGGCTGGCAGTAGGCTTATCCATCAAAGCGCTGCACAGAAAAAAAACGCCCGCACCGGCTGCGGAGCCGACCGTCGTCCCTCTCTCCATCAATGATACCCGTTATCCAAAATAAGCATTACTAGCAACTACATTCACCATATATTAAAGGAGGCATTCATCATGAAAAAAATCGCTTTAGTCGGAGGTTATCTTATTGACGGTACAGGCAGCGAACCGCTGGCCAACTCACTGATATTGGTAGACGACAAAAAAATCGTTTATGCCGGCCCGATGCAGAAGATCGCTGCTGACTACGAACAACTCGACATTACCGGTAAGACCATTATGCCCGGACTTATCGACACCCATCTGCACTTTTCAGGAAATTTGACTGATGACGATACCGAGTGGGTCTTGGAGGATCGAGTGCAAAAAACCGTTGTCGCCGTACAACAGGCTCACGAATGTTTGGAAAACGGCCTGACTACAGTAGGCGAAATCTCCTACTCGGGTCTGTCTATCCGCAATATGGTAGAGCAAGGCGTTATGCAGGGTCCCCGCGTCGTCGGCACCGGCCTTGGCTTCTGCCGCACCTGCGGCCACGGCGATTCCCATAAGCTGCCCAGCTGGTACAACGAGCAGTCCCATCCATGGGCAGAGCGTGTAGACGGCCCCTGGGACTTGCGCAAGGCAGTACGCAGAAGACTGCGCGAAAGCCCTGATGCTATCAAAATCTGGTCGACTGGCGGCGGTATCTGGCGCTGGGATCAAAAACTGGACCAGCATTATACCTTTGAAGAAATCAAAGCAGTCGTAGAAGAATGTAATATGGTAGGCATCCCCGTCTGGTCGCACGCTGAAGGCTACGGCGGTGCTCTGGACTCGGCTAAAGCCGGTGTGCATCTGATCATCCACGGTCAAACTCTCAACGATGAATGTCTGGATATCATGGCTGAAAAAGGTATTTACTTCTGCCCGACGATCCAGTTCCTGAACGAATGGTTCAAAACCTACGCCCCGCCCTATATCCCCGAAGTCCACGACCAGTATCCCGGTGAGACCGTAGCCGAAAAAGAATTGAACCGCGTTTACGCTAATCTGCGCAAGGCTAAAGCAAAAGGTATTGGGCTGACGATAGGCTCTGACTCCTTCTGCTCTAGCCTGACACCTTACGGCACCACCGCTATCGGCGAAATGTATTCCTTTGTTGAAAAAGCAGGTATTTCGGAAATGGATACCCTGGTCGCCGCAACTAAAGTGGGCGCCGAAATGCTGAAGGTAGATACCATCACCGGTACGCTGGAAGCAGGCAAGTTTGCCGATATCCTCGTACTCGAAGGTAATCCGCTCGAAAACATTCGTGCCGTAGCTGTCGAAAATATGAAACTCATCATGAAAGAAGGTACCATCGTTAAGCAATAACCTTCTGCTACTTACTTGGGTGACATTTACCACTTCTCCTACATCAGTTCCTCAAGCAAACGGAAGGGAAAATTTCCCTTCCGTTTGCTGCTTTTACAAAAAAAGCCTGCCGCGCAAGCGGCAGACTTTTAAAAAACTAAAACTCTCCTTACACTGTTCCCTCTTCTAAAATACCAAGCTTCCTGCGCCAGTAGCGTGAATAAACGGCACCGGCAGGGTTGTTTGCCAGCACACGGTCTTTGGTGATGATACTGGAAACTGGAGCCTTGGACTCCATGGTAAACAGCATATCGTGCCCGACGCATAAGCCGACAATAAAGTTCAGCTCCGTGCCGCCTTCATTCAGCAGGCGCGCCTGCACTTTAGGATTGCACATGGCTTCGCGCTGACAGGGTTTGATTTTTTCCAGCTCCATCATCTCTTTATTGACGGAACAGACCTTACAGCAGACCGACTGCACTTCAAAACCCTGAGTTTTAAAATACTGGGCGCAGAAGTGGGCTTCATTAGCCAAACCGATACAAAAAGCGATGCCGACCTTTTTGATACCCATCTCTTTAGCGAAATAAACGCTTTCTTCAAGACGGGTCATCTTCAAATAGTTGCGGCTTTCGGTAGCGGACGACGCACGCATCATTTTTTTATCTTCGTCAGTATAATACTCGTTGATTTCTTCGTGAGTGATACGGGTACAGTTCTGACCGCTGGTATAGCATTTGTGATGGGGACAAAAAGCACAATTCATAAGTCATTCCTCCCTGAGCAGTTTGTTAGTTACAAGTAAGTATTCGCTGCCAAAACAGCAAATCCTTTTTCCAATATCAAATAGTAATCGCTAACACTATTTTCCCGCTCTGCAACGTTCTTTTAACTGGAAATAAATCCTAATTTATGATATCATAGTTGTTGTATTTTTTAACATTTAAGCCGCTTCGGCATTTATTTTTAGCAGGCAGGTATTTATGAAAAAAAACGCTTTCAGCTATCCAGCGATGCTGGATCTCGACAACAGAAAATGTGTCATCATCGGCGGTGGCAAGGTGGCTGTACGCAAGGCTTTGACCCTAATCGAAGCAGGTGCAGCCCTGACCGTTGTCACCCCAAAAGCTGACCCTCAGCTGCTGGCTTTGGCTAAGACCGGCCTTTTGCAGCTGGAACAGCGCGCTTATACGGAAGCTGACCTGCAAGACGCTTTCATCACCGTTGCCGCCACCGGCGACTTTGCCCTTAACCGCCAAATAGCCGTTGCGGCGCCTTGCTTGTGCAATGTAGTGACAGAACCGGCACTGGGCAATTTTAGCGTACCGGCAGCCGTTAGAAACGGTGCGCTGACCTTTACCCTGTCTACCGGCGGTATGCCGGCACTGACCCGAGTCCTGGCACGCGACTTGAAAGAATATTACGGCGAAGATTTTGCCGCTTTTAACGATTTTTTGCAGGAACTGCGGCTGGAGTTGAAAACAACCGCCAGCACCCCTGAAGAACGCACCGCCTTCTGGCGCCAGACTTTAACTCAATCGGTCATTGACCTGCTACACGCAGGCAAAGGAGACCAGGCAAAGGAGACCATTACTGATGCAGCTAATCGTTTTAGGCTTGAATCACAAAACCGCACCCGTTGAAGTCCGTGAACGGTTCAATTTTTCGCAGGACAGAACGGTCCGTGTGTTGCGGCGTTTGATCAATAATGATAATATCGACGAAGCAGTTTTGCTTTCGACCTGTAACCGCACTGAGCTTTATATGGTAATGGAAGACCCCACTGCAGGCGTTGCTTTGATCCGTACTCTGCTGCGGCATTTGGCAGGCGAGCAGTATAAACCGGACTATTTTTATAATCTGACCGGCATCAACTGTGTTCGCCATCTGTTTACTGTCGCCTCCAGCCTTGATTCACTGATTATCGGCGAGGGGCAAATATTGAGCCAGATCAAGAGTGCCTATAATCTATCCCGCAGCCGAGGCATGACTGATACCCTGCTCAATACGGTCTTCAACCGTGCCATCACCGTCGGCAAACGAGTGCGCACCGAAACCAAGATCGCTTACAGTTCGGTCTCTGTTTCTTCGGCGGCCGTAGATTTAGCTATCGACGTGGTCGGTGACCTGACCCAGGCCAATATTTTAGTGCTGGGTGCCGGACGCATGAGTGAACTTACAGCCCGCCATCTGATCGACAAAGGCGCCAAAACTATTTTCGTCAGCAACCGTAATCTGGACCATGCCAAAGAATTGGCCGAAAAATTCCGGGGCACGGCTATCCCTTATAACGATTTTATGCAACAGGCCATCCGCTCCGATATCATCATTACCTCGACCGGCGCACCTCATTATGTGATCACTGAAGAGGGAGTCCGCGATATTATACCCCAGCGCGGCGGCAAGCCGCTTATTTTAGTGGATATAGCCGTGCCACGTGACGTGGACCCTTTGGTAGGAGAAATCGAAGGCGTGACCTTATATAACATCGATGACCTGGAAGGCGTCGTAGATATGAATAAGAATTTCCGTTCTTCCGAAGCTAAGGTAGCCGAGGGCATCATCGAGAACGGTATCGAATCCTTAAAGGAGCGGCTGAGCTATCTATCCATGCGGCCCGTAATGGTGCAGCTGCATGAAAAAATGAACTTCCTGCGGCAAAAGGTTTTGAAGCGGGCTTTTGCCAAGCTGCCGAACCTGACTGACAAAGAGCGCCGCATCATCGACATTATGACCCAGCGCCTGGAGCACAAGTTCCTGCGCGAACCCATGATGGCCATGAACAGCGCGGCCGGTACGGAAGACGAAGAACGTTACAGAGATATGATCTGCGAGTTATTTTTGCTCAACGATTCGGGAGAGGACTACATAGGCGATGAAAACAAATTTGATTATTGGGACTAGGCAAAGCCTGCTGGCGTTATGGCAAAGCAATCATATTGCCGCCCGCCTGCGCGAGCAGTACCCGGAATGTACGGTGACACTGAAAAAGATCATTACCAAGGGCGACCGTATTTTAGATGTGCCACTGGCCAAGATCGGCGGCAAGGGCCTGTTTACCAAGGAATTGGAAACAGCACTGCTGGACGGCGAGATAGACCTGGCCGTCCACAGCCTGAAGGATATGCCTACCGTTTTACCGGAGGGCCTGTGCCTGACGGCGATCACCGAACGCGCCAATGCCGGCGATGCCTTTGTCAGCAACAAATATGCTTCTATCGAAGCACTGCCTCAGGGAGCAGTCCTGGGCACATCAAGCCTGCGCCGCAAGGCCCAGCTTTTAGCGGCCCGTCCCGATCTGACCATCGTTGATTTGCGCGGTAATGTGGATACCCGCCTGCGCAAGCTGGACGAAGGCCAGATGGACGCGATCATTTTAGCTGCCGCAGGCCTGCACCGTTTGGGCTACGGCGACCGTATCAAAGAGATCATCCCCCACAGCTTCTGCCTACCGGCAGTCGGTCAGGGTGCTTTAGCCATTGAATGCTGCACCGCCAACACCGAGGTCAGACAGATGCTGGATTTTTTAAACGATTTGCCTACTAAGCAGGCCACCGATGCCGAGCGTTCCTTCCTGGGACTTATCGAAGGCGGCTGTCAGGTGCCTATCGGCGTCCACGCCGTTACCGCAGGCAGCAGCATCACCGTCGAGGCGATCATCGCTTCGCTGGACGGCAGCACAGTTTTACGCGATACTATCCAGGGCGAAGCAGCCGACGCTGCACGACTTGGTCAAAAGCTTGGCAATAAAATGTTAGATCAGGGCGGCCGTGCAATCCTCGCCGAGATCATGTAAGGAGAGAAACAAATGACAAAACAGGGAAAAGTTTACTTGATCGGTGCAGGCCCCGGCGACCCCGGTCTGCTTTCTATCAAAGCTATGGAATGTTTACAGACTGCCGACGCTGTTGTTTACGACCGTTTGGCCGACCCCAGGATCCTGGCCTATGCCCGTCCCGACGCAGAGATGGTTTATGTAGGCAAGGCTTCAGCCAACCACACCATGCGCCAGCCCGATATCAACAAACTGCTGGTGCAACTGGCTGCTGCTGGCAAAACCGTGGCTCGTCTTAAAGGCGGCGATCCGTTCGTATTCGGCCGTGGCGGTGAAGAGGCTATCGAGCTGTTAGAAGCAGGGCTGTCCTTTGAGTTCGTCCCCGGGGTGACTTCCGCTATCGCGGTAGCCGAATATGCCGGTATCCCCGTTACCCACCGTCATGTAGCGACTTCCTTTGCCGTTATCACAGGCCACGAGGACCCAACCAAAGGAGAATCGACCATTAACTGGAGCGGCCTGGCCACTTCTGTGGATACGTTGGTCTTTTTGATGGGCGTCGAAAACCTGACTAATATCACTAAAAACCTGATCGCCAACGGCCGCAGTGCCGATACCCCGGCAGCCGTTATCCGCTGGGGCACCAAACCCGAGCAGCGCACCCTGATCACTACGGTGGGCAGTGCGGCAGCCGATGTGGCCGCCGCCAATTTGAAACCGCCTGCCATCTTTATCGTTGGCAACGTAGTCAAGCTGCGCGATCAGCTGCAATGGTTCGACAACAAGCCGCTGTTTGGCAAAACTATTGTTGTGACCCGGGCCCGTGCCCAGGCCAGCGCTTTGACTAAACAGTTGGAAGCAGCAGGCGCCCGCGTTATCGAAGCGCCCGCCATCAAGATCATGCCAGCAGCAGATTATGCGCCGCTGGATAAAGCTATCGAAAATCTTAAATCCTATAAATGGCTGGTGTTGACCAGTGCCAATGGCGTTACCGCGTTCTTTGAGCGTTTGCATAACGCTGGCCTTGACAGCCGCAGTCTGGCAGAAGTAAAAATTGCCGCTATCGGCAGTGAAACCGCCAAGTCCCTGACCGACTATGGCATTACCGCCGATCTGGTGCCGTCAGCCTTCAAAGCCGAGGAACTGGCAGAAGCACTGGCTTCCGAACTGGTTGTTGGCGACAAGATCCTGCTGGCACGTGCCAAAGTGGCCCGCGAAGTACTGCCCGAAAGCCTGCGTGCTTTAGGAGCCAGCGTCGACGTAGTAACAGCTTATGAAACCGTCGCTTCCTTAGAGAATAAAGATGAACTACTGGGCGCACTGCAAAACGGCGAGGTTGATTTGGTTACTTTCACCAGCTCTTCTACTGTTACCAATCTGCTGGAATCACTGGCAGAAAACAAAGACCTGATCAATAATATCACCATCGCGGCTATTGGCCCCATTACCGCCGATACCTGCCGTAAAAATAAGCTTGAGCCTGCTATAGTAGCCGATAATTTTACTATCACAGGCTTGACCGAAGCAATCCAAAGTTATTATAAGGAGTGATCAGTATGGGCTTTCCTATTTACCGTCCCCGCCGCCTGCGCGCTACCGAGAATCTGCGCAGTATGATCCGCGAGACTGAGCTTTCCGTAAAAGACCTTATCTATCCTTTATTTGTAGTGCCCGGAACCGGCGTCAAAAACGAGATCGAATCCCTGCCCGGCAATTATCACTGGTCTTTAGACCGTTTGCCTGAAGTTTTACAGGAGCTGGACGAACTGGGTGTTCCCGCCGTGATCCTGTTTGGTATCCCCTCTTATAAAAACGCTACCGGCAGCAGTGCCTGGGACGCAGAAGAACCTGTGCAGCAAGCTTGCCGCCTTATCAAAACCTCTCACCCAGAGATGATAGTAGTTACTGACGCCTGCCTGTGCGAGTATACCGAGCACGGCCACTGCGGCGTTCTGGAAAACGGCTGTACCGTCAATAACGATGAGACTTTACCACTGCTGGCAAAGGTAGCCGTATCGCACGCTCAAGCAGGCGCAGATATCGTTGCACCCTCTAATATGATGGACGGCTATGTGAAAGTTATGCGCAAAGCGCTGGATGAAGCAGGTTTCAGCAATGTGGCTTTGATGGCCTATTCCGCTAAATATGCTTCCGCCTACTACGGCCCCTTCCGTGCCGCTGCCGATTCCGCACCGTCCGCTGGTGACCGCAAGGGCTACCAGATGGACCCGGGCAACAGCGACGAAGCACTGCGCGAAGTAGCACTGGACATTGAAGAAGGCGCTGATATCGTAATGGTCAAACCTGCTTTGGCTTTTATGGATATCATACGCCGCGTCAAAGATACCTTTAACCGTCCCCTGTGCGTTTATAACGTCAGCGGCGAGTACGCCATGGTCAAGGCAGCTGCCGCCAAAGGCTGGATCGACGAGCAGCGTATCGTTATGGAGACCATGCTCGGCTTTAAACGTGCCGGAGCTAAAATGATCATCACCTATCATGCCCTGGATGTAGCCAAATGGCTGCAGGGCAAATAAGGAGGCACCAGCATGGAACACAGCAAATCCCAGGCAGCCTTTGCCGAAGCTAAACAGTACATTCCCGGCGGCGTCAACAGCCCCGTCCGTTCCTTCCGCAGCGTCGGCGGCATCCCGCCCATCATTGCCAAGGGCGGCGGCAGCAAGCTGACCGACATCGACGGCAACGAATATATCGATTATGTGCTTTCCTATGGACCGCTGCTTTTAGGCCACGCCCATCCCCAGGTTACCGAAGCCATCCAGCAGGCAGCAGCCAAGGGTTCTTCCTACGGTGCACCGACACTGGCCGAGACAGAATTGGCTAAGCTGCTATGCGCCCTCGTACCTTCTATGGAAATGGTGCGGATGGTCAACAGCGGTACCGAAGCCACTATGAGCGCCCTGCGTCTGGCGCGCGCTTATACGGGACGTGAGAGCATCGTTAAATTCATCGGCTGTTATCACGGCCACCACGACAGCCTGCTGGTAAAAGCAGGCAGCGGCGCCGCCACTTTAGGCGTGCCCGACAGCCCCGGCGTCCCTAAAGGCGTTGCGGCCAACACCATCACCGTACCCTTTAACGACAAAGCCGCTTTAAAAGTCGCCTTTGCCGCTAAAGGTGAAGATATCGCCGCAGTCATCCTGGAACCGACACCTGGTAATATGGGTTTGGTGTTGCCACAGGACGGTTTTCTGGAATTCATTCGTGAGATCACGCATAAATATGGCGCATTGCTCATCTGCGACGAGGTCATGTCCGGCTTCCGCAGCAGCGAAAGCTCCTCACAGGGTCTGTATGGCATCGATCCCGACATCACCTGCTTAGGCAAGGTCATCGGCGGCGGGCTGCCTGTAGCAGCTTACGGAGGCAAACGCTACATTATGGAACAGGTCGCTCCTGTCGGGCCTATGTATCAGGCTGGCACATTGAGCGGTAATCCGCTGGCTATGGCCGCCGGTATTGCTAACCTTACCTATATGCGCGAAAACGATGTTTGCAGCAAGCTTGAGAGTATGACGGCGATCCTGACCGGCGGCCTGGAACGTGCGGCAGCTAAAGCCGGCGTCCCTGTACAGGTGCATCGTCTGGGCTCTATGTTCACCATCTTCTTTACTGATAAAGAAGTTTATGACTATGACAGTGCCTGCACCAGCGATTTGGACTCTTTCCGCATCTATTTCCACAGTATGCTGGAGCAGGGCATTTACCTGCCGCCATCCCAGTTTGAAACTAACTTTTTATCTTTGGCTCATACACCCGAAGATATCGAAAAAACCTTACAGGCCGCAGCCAACGCTTTTACAGCTGTTGCCGCAGCAAAAAAATAACTGTTGTTTAAATAAAAAGCATCATAACCAAAAGGTTATGATGCTTTTTTGTTATGCTGATTATTTTTGTTCCTGTTTCGGTGCTTCCAACGGAGCGAAAATAAATTCGGTCAATTTGTCTTCTTTGTTAAAGCCGTAGATCACACGTACTAACTGCTGCTTGCTGTAGCTGCCTAAATATGTCAACCGATCGCCCTGATCAAACCGTTCGAAAGCAACAAACTTCATTTCTTTCATAGTTCCTAAAGTATCTTTGACTTGTTTCTGCAAAGCCGCAAAAGCTTTGGCATCCATTTTTTGTTTCAATTCAGGACTAAAACCGCTAGCGGCGCCTGCGTAACCGGTTTCATCGGCTATATTCAGAGCTGCTACAAATTTATCGACGACTTTCTGCTGTTTATTCAAGTCATTGCCGTCACCGGCGGCAAAACATACTGTTGCCATTGCCATTGTCAAAACCACAGTCACCAGCATTAATAATTTTTTCATTTACTTCATCCTCTCTTCTTTGCAGCCGGCGGGCAATCTTGCTCCGTCCGTTGCCAGTATATCTTAATTATAACCTATTCAATGCTGCCGTCAATGCTTTTTATATTATTGGGCATTCAACCACTGCTGAATGATCGCACTTTTTTGCCCTGCAGTCCAGCTCAAATCATCCACCGCCAGCTGCAGATTACCGATCATCATTTTCCTGCCGTCATCGTGGGCATAATCACTAACGCGCCATAAAAGTGGATAACCTTTGGAGGCCAGCAGATCACGGGAGTGCTCGGACAGCAGGTAATCCATAAAGGCCTGTGCCTCTTCCAGATGTGCTCCCTGCAAAATAGCGGCACCTGTAATGCAGTTTTTATTGCCATCCTTCACCAGGGTGGCAAACAGCTCCCTGTTCTGACGCTCCAGCTGCAAAGCGACCGAAAGCGAAACTACCGCTACGGTTTTGCGTCCACTGCGAACCTCTTCGATAGCGTCCCACTCACTGGCAGTATAAAAAGGCCGCTGACTATTAAAAGAAGCAGCATAGGCCAGGGCCTGCTCTTCCCCTCGCAGCTGCCAGATCGAAGTGAGCATACCATAGCTGCGCCCTCCATTTTTAAAATCTGCCAGGACCGTTTCTTCAAACAACTCCGGCTTCAGCAATTCATTCCAGGTCTCCGGCGCATAAAGTCCCAAATCCCGCAGTCTGCCGCGATTACTCAGAAAGCCGATATAATCCACATACAACCCGGTCCAGCGCCACTGGTTCTCGCGCATTTCCGCAGGCACCTTATAGGCCTCCTTCGGCCTGTAGCTGCGCAACATTTTCTGCTCGCTGGCCAAATAATATTCTTCCGGAGTCCCACCCAGCCATAAATCAAATTTGCCGTCACGTAAAAAATTCAACCTTTTAGCTAAATCACCCGTCGGCAGATAACTGACTTCCACTTTGACGTTCTGCTGCCGGGCAAAATCCTCAGCCAGAATATCTGTCATGGTTTCGCTGAGGCTGCTGCACAGCCTGATCGTTTTTTGTTGGTTTTCACCGCCGCTACCACAGCCGCTGCAAAGCAGAAGCGCCGCCAGTAAAGTTATCAGGATCGCTTTCATAGGACAACCGCCTTCTCATCATTCTAATATCTTTATTATACCATACCGTTCGCGCCCTAAGCATCAAAACCATCTGGCAATTATTTTTAAACCCCAGCTGCCGCAAAGAAGTCCGCTCCCCAAAAGTTACTGTTGACATTAGGTTGATTTTCAAGTAGAATCTTCTTGTTAGCTTAAGCTAACTGTTTGGGGTTTGCCCACTTCCAAACACTCACTTATTAACTTAAAGCTCACTCGATACTGTGCTAAACAGCTCTCACGCACAGTTTTATTTCGCTCGAGTTAGCTTAAGCTAACATTTTGTGTTCTTATGACAGCCCCTTATGTTTAGAGGTATTATTTATAGCAGGGCATCGGCAATTATACTCAACTACCATAAAATGATCTCAGGAGGCGGCAATGATGAAAATTTTAGTAATGTATTCTTCCCTGACTGGCAACACCGCCAAGGTTGCAGCAGCTATCCATACGGCTTTGCCGTCAGGTAGCGTTCTGGCTAAGATCACCCCTCAGCTTGATATGCGAAATTATGACTTGATCTTTGCTGGCTTTTGGGTGGATAAAGGCACGGCCGATCAGGCAGCCAAAACAGCACTGCTGGGCCTGCAAAATAAAAAAGTCGCTTTATTTGCAACGCTGGGAGCAGCACCTAATACGATCCACGCACAAAATTGTCTGCAGGAGGCAGCTGCCCTGCTGCACGAAAGCAATACCCTGCTGGGCAGCTATTACTGTCAGGGTAAAATCGACCCCCAGCTACTGGAAAGATTTAAAAGCTTAACGGCTGATCACCCGCATGCCCTGACACCGGAAGCAACCGCACGGCATCAGGCGGCGGCAACACATCCCGACGCTGCTGACTTACAGGCTGCAGGCATATTTGCCAAAAACATCCTAGCCAAGCTGCTTTAAAAGAAATACGCCGGCATCGATGAGCAATATGTTATAATGAAGCATATAGTTTTTCCCTGAATATTCCAAATCCGTACCGGCTGCTTTGGCAGTCGGTACCTTTATCTGCGAGGTCTTTTATGCCAGAACGTTTACTTAAATATTACCACCCCTATCGAAAAACTTTATTTTTAGCTTTAGCTGGCTCTGTTATCACCTCTGCGCTTGATCTTTGCTTTCCATTGTTCATGAAATATATTCTTGGCGATGTGCTGCCGACTGGCAATTTATGGCTATTAGGACAGACCACCGTCATTTTATTATTTTTATACCTGCTGAACTTTATCATCAGCTATCAGGTCTCACGACATGGCCGCCTGATGGGAGCGAAAATAGAACAGGATATGCGCAGCGACCTGTTCCAACATGTGCAGTCCATGTCTTTCCGTTATTTTGATAATGTTCGTATCGGCCAGCTGATATCACGTATTGTCAGCGATATTTCCGAAATACGCGAGTTGGCTTTCTTAGGTCCCAATTATTTACTGGTCTGCACCATCACTATGTTCGGAACCCTTGGCATCCTGATCTACCTGAACTGGCCACTGGCACTGCTCGTCAACCTGTTGTTGCTGGCCAAGGCCTACGAATCACTCGCTACTAACAAGGAGTTAAAGCAGTCGGGCCGTATCATCCGCGAGCAGGTAGGCAACCTTACCGCACAAACCAACGAAAGCCTGAATGCCATCCGTCTGGTGAAATCCTTCAACAATGAAGCCTGGGAAGAAAAACGTCTGAATTCTAACGGACAGGCACTGCTACAGGCCCGCAAGGCTTCCTTTGACCTTTTGTCACGCCTCAACAGCAACGCTGTACTTTTCTCCAATGTTACCAATCTGGTCATTATTGTTATCGGCGGTGCCATGATCGCCTACGGTAAAATGCAGATCAGCGATTTAGTCGCCTTCCTGCTTTATGTTTCCATTTTCATCCGGCCGATCCTGCGCCTGACGGCGCTGGCAGAATCTTACCAGAAGGGTATGGCAGGTTATCAGCGGTTTTGTCAGCTGATGGATACGCCATCCGAAAATATCGATCAGCCCGGTGCGGTGGACTGCGGCACTTTAAAAGGCGCGATCACCTTTCAAGACGTCAGCTTCGGCTATGAGCCTACGAAACCGGTCATTCAAAACTTTGATTTGGAGATCACGGCCGGTGAGGTCATCGCCTTCGTCGGTACCACAGGCGTCGGCAAAAGTACTCTCTGCAATCTGCTGCCGCGTTTCTATGAACTACAGTCAGGCAGCATCAGCATCGACGGTTTGGATATCCGCCAGATCACTCTGCAATCACTACGGCGCAATATCGGCATCGTGCAGCAGGATATTTTCCTTTTTTCCGATTCAGTCCGCGAAAATATCGCCTACGGCAAGCCTGACGCCACTATGGAAGAAATCATCACGGCGGCGAAGCTGGCCGAAGCCGACAGCTTTATAAACGCGCTGCCCCAGGGCTATGACAGTCAGCTGGGCGAGCGTGGGGTCAAGCTTTCGGGCGGACAAAAACAGCGTATCGCCATTGCCCGTGTCTTTTTGAAAAATCCACCCATCCTTATTTTGGACGAGGCGACCTCTTCTTTAGATAACGAAACGGAAAACCTGATCCAGGAATCATTGATGCAGCTTTCACGCAACCGTACGACGCTGATCGTTGCCCACCGGCTGGCTACGATTCGCCACGCCGACCGAATCGTGGTGCTCACACCTGACGGTATTGGTGAACAGGGTTCTCACGACGAACTAATGGCACTACAAGGAGAATACTACAAGCTTTATATGGCTCAATTCAGTAAAAACCAGCAAGTCTAAAACATACGCAAAAGCCCTCAGATGCTTGCATCTGAGGGCTTTCTTTATTTACTGGAAAAAGTTTTTTTAATTAGTCACGGTCAAAAATCATTACTTTTTCAAAGTCCAGATAGACTTTCTCACCGTCGGCAAATTCCTTCAGGTCAGAGCCTTTAATGATAACACGGACATCGTGGTCACCAACGCGAACACGGTAATCAACAGCATCGCCCAAATAGAAACGGTGGGTCAGTATGCCTTCCAGCATACCGCCGCCACGGCTCATGGTAATATTCTCGGGGCGCACAGCAATAGTAGCGCTGCCGGAAACGCCTGAGGTATTAGGGAAGGACGCCGTAGTACCCTGCAGGTAAACACGGTCATCGGAAACTTCACCCTGCATAAAGTTGACCAAACCGATAAAGTCGGCAACCATTTTATTGGCGGGGTTAGTATAGATTTCATGCGGAGCACCGATCTGCTGTACAACGCCTTTGCTCATAACAACAACACGGTCACTCATGGCCATAGCTTCGCCCTGATCGTGAGTTACATAGACAACGGTAATGCCCAGAGCTTTTTGGATGGACAAGATCTCGAAGCGCATGCTTTCGCGCAGTTTGGCGTCAAGGTTAGACAAAGGTTCGTCCAGCAGTAACAGTCCGGGCTGGGCAACCAGAGCGCGAGCTAAAGCTACACGCTGCTGCTGGCCGCCAGAAAGCTGATGGGGATAACGGTGTCCGTATTCGCCTAAATGCACCAGTTTCAGCATCTCGTTGACTCTTTTTAAGCGTTCTTCTTTAGGTACTTTCTGGATCTTCAACGGATAAGCTACATTGTCGATAACCGTCATATGCGGCCACACGGCATAGGATTGGAATACCATACCAATGTCGCGATTTTCCGGCGGCACGAATTTGTTCTGCGTCGAAGAGCTGACGCAATGGTCGCCGATATAGATCTCGCCTTCAGTTGCTTTCTCAAAGCCTGCGATCATACGCAGGGAGGTTGTTTTACCACAGCCGGAAGGACCGAGGATCGATACGAATTCGCCGTCTTCAACGGTCAGGTTAAAGTCATCAACGGCCGTTACCGGGCCGAAACGTTTAAATATATGTTCAATACGTACTTGTGCCAATTTATTCCACTCCTTCTTTAAATTCCCACATTGCCTTTAGTCAGTTTGTTGAGGATCAGGTTACCGACCAAAACGATAGTCAAAATGATTACTGACAGAACAGAAGCATTTTGTGTATCTGCATAAGTTTGCAGCTCGTACAGCAAAACACCGATAGTTTTAGTTTCTGCACCGTACAGCAGGAGCGACATAGTCAACTCGTAGAATGACGGCATAAAGATCAGGAACCAACCGGCGATGATGGACGGAGCGATCAACGGCATAATGATATCTTTACAGGTTCTGATCCAGCTGGCGCCGGAATTGAGCGCCGCTTCTTCCAATGATACATGCACCTGGCTGAGCGAAGCTGCGATAGTACGCACAGACATGGTCATGTATTTGACCAGATAGCTGACGATCAGTATCCACATGGAAGAATACAGGTTCAGCCCAAAACTACCGGAGAAAGTAATGACCAGAGCCAGTGCGATAACGATACTCGGAGTAGAACCGCCGATAACAGTCAGCAGATCCGGGAAGCTGCGGCCTTTGACTTTGGTCTTAACTGCCAGATAAGCAATAAAAACGGAAAGGATGGTACCGATAGTTGCGGCAATAACACCGTAAACAACGGAGTTCCAGATGCTTTCCATATACTGGCTACTGGTGATGACCGGTGCCCAGGCGTCGAAGCCAATATTGGACCAGGTAACGCCACGGGACATACTCTTTAAAAGAGAGGTCAGCAAGATCGAACCCAGGGGCAAAATAACAGCAATAAAGCCATACAGGCCTACGCCACAGAAAGCGGGCCATTTCCATTTGCCCAGCTCTACAATGTTCGGGCGTGTGCTTTTACCGCTGATAGTAGTATAATCCTTGCGGCCCAGCATCCAGGTCATGAAGAACAGCAGGAAGTTGGCCAGGAACATCAACGAAGCCGCTAAAGCCGTAGCGTCGCGAATACCTTCGTCGTTGCCCATATAAATATACGTTACGATACGGGTCGTCATGACCTCGATATTACCCGGCATACCAACGATGGCGGGAATGCCGAAGCAGGACCCAGCAGCGATGAATACCAGCAGACCGCCGGCCAAAATACTGGGGGCCATCAGCGGCAGGGTGACATCGATCAGGGTACGCAGCGGCGAAGCGCCGGAAACACGGGCAGCTTCTTCAAGGGTCGGGTCCATTTTTTCCATTGCCCGGGAAATGGTAATGAAAGCAAAAGGCGAATAGAACAGCGTCAGGACCCAGGCCAGGCCGCCCATCGTATAAATATCAAACGGAGATTCCTGCAGCTGCAGGATCCATTTAAAAATCGAATTCAAATAGCCGACGCTGGGATTAAGAAGCTGTACCCAGGCAATCGCGCCTACATAAGGGGGAATCATATAGCTGGCAACCAGCAACGTACGGTAGGTTTTTTTACCTGGCATATCGGTACGGCCTACCAGCCAAGCCAGAGGGAAAGTAATGATGACGCTGGCCACCATAACTAAAAGTGATAATTGTACAGTATTGGATAAGGCACGCCAATTAACATTCTGGCTATAGACGTCGGCATAATTGCCAAAATTGATAACTCCGTCGACCATAACGCTGTCATAAAGCAAAATACCCATCGGAAAAACTACGAAATACAAAAGTAAAATAACGGAAATCGCAATAACTATGAATTTACTATTAAATCTAGGTAATGACCCCACTATAGCTCCTTTCCCCGATCTTTAAACCGGTGAAAAATCATCTACAGGATTTTTCCTGCAAAGAAAGTGGAAAACAGGGATCGTTGAAAACGACCCCTGATCCCTTAAAATATTGTTACTCAACAAATTTTAATAAGAACTATTCCATAACTCTTACGCGGAAAGCTTCTTTGATTTGAGCATTTTCTTTAGCCAATTTTTCCCAGTTGACTTTGATAGCTTTATCAGAGAAAGTTTTCAGAGCAGGAGCGCCTTTAGGCGGTTCTACATCGCCGCGTACGGAATGCATCCAGCCTTGAACGACTGCCTGTTGGCCTTCTTTGGACAACCACCAGTCAACCAGTGCTTTAGAACCTTCGGGGTTCTTGGTTGCATTGAAAATAGCGATCGGAGACGGGATGATGATAACGCCGTCTTCAGGATAGGAAACTTTCAACGGTTCATTTTTGGTGTTAGCCAATTTAAGAACGTTTTCTTCCAAAATCATTGCTGCAGCATACTCACCAGTCAGCAATTTGTTTTGGATAGCAGAGTTACCTTCTTCAACGCGAATGCCGTTTGCTTTCAGCTGGTCAAAATATTCCCAGCCGTATTTGTCGGCCAATGCGCCTACTGCTACATACGCAGTACCGGAAAGCATCGGATTCGGCATAGCGATCTTGCCTTTCCATTTCGGATCGGTCAGGTCTTTCCAAGATTTCGGTGCATCTTCCGGTTTCAACTTATCGGAGTTATACGCAATGATCATGTTGCAGACGCGAACAGAAGACCAGGCACCGTTTTTATCTTTATCGGTGATAACGTCTTTCAGATTCGGAGAAACATAATCAAGCAGCAATTTTTGGTCTTGCAGAGTCAGATAATAAGAAGGATCAGCAACCATCAACACGTCAGTGCCGATTTTGTTAGCTTTGATTTCGCCGGTGATTTTAGTAATTACTTTTTCAGTACCACCCTGGAACCAGGTAACCTTCATATCAGGGAACGCTTTAGCTACATTAGGTTTACACATTTTATCGATGATATCAGGATAAATAGAGGTATAAACCATAACTTCGCCTTTAGGACCGCCTTTAGAATCAGCCGCTTTCTTCTCGCCGCTGTCACCACAACCAGCAACTGCTACGGACAATGCCAGAACTGCTGCTGCAGTGCACAACCATTTTGCGTTTTTCATTAAACATCCACTCCTTTGTGTTGTCATACTACCAATAAAATTCGCTTGGCTTCGTAAAAATCCTGCTTACATTAGAAAAAAAGTTTTACAAAAAATTAAAATTTCTGTCACATTTACGCCTTATTTAAAAAACATTCCATTGCCAAACGACATATCGACACTTCTGACCCTACGGGACTTTTGACATCCCGCGTTATAAAGTGACAATAAAGTTCAATTCCCATGCCGGAACATAGGGATGTTTGCGCAGATAAATTTTATATTCCGGCACCATCTGCCACAAAAACAACGGCAGCAAAAACAGGTCCGCATCGTGGTGATAGGCGGCAAGGAACAGTTTAGGCTTATTCACCTTGATCTGTTGCCGTCCGCCTTGCAGCGCTTCCAGCTCGGCTCCTTCAACATCCATCTTGATATAAGAAGCCTGCTGTCCGTCCAACAGCGTGTCGATATCAATAGTCTGCACTATGCGCTTTGGCTCAGAAAGAAGTGTAGACTGCCTGCCGCCGCTGTCTGAAAAATCCAGCTCAGTTACTTCCTTCCACACGGCCCGCTCAAAAAGCTGCAGGTCATGCAGCCCGCTTTGCTCAGCATAAGCAGCCAGCTTCTTAAAATTACGCCTGTCAGGCTCTACCGCCGCAATACTATGGTATTTGCCCCGAGTCAGTTTCAAAAATTCTGCGATCGTATCCCCGTTATAAGCACCCAGGTCGGCATAGATTTCATCGTCCCGCCATTTTAACAGGTTTTGCAGGTCATGCAGCCTTTCTGTCTCGCTCTCCCACAGATAGTGCAGCTTGCCACTCAATTTATAATTGAGTGCCGCTGCAAAAACCTTCCGCGACCAGTCGTCGGCTAAAGCCTCGTAAACCCGGAGCAATTTCTGTTCATGACGCTGCAACCAATCCCAGGTAACGATTTCGTCACCGGGAAACAACGGCAAATGCGGTGCTACAGTCTCATGCAGCCGAGACAGCTCTTTAAACCGGTCCAGGACCAGCGGCGACTCTGACGCAAAAGCGATAACTATTAAAAAATCGTTCAACCGTTCTTTAATTGCGGCGTAAGTTTCAACCTTATGGCCTCGAAACATCTGCCCGCGAACGAACTCATCACTGGCAAAAACGCCTGCCAGCGAAACGTTATGGGCTTCACACCAATCAATTATCTTATCGGCACCATTGCCCATACCATATAAAACGATTGGTCTCACGGAGGTTTGCAATCTTTGCCAGACATCCTGTGTTTCTTTAATAAAAGCCAACATCTTCACGCCTCCTTTGTATCTTTTTATTGTACACGAAAGCCAATACCCCGTCACACTTTTCTTTTAGTTAACCTTTTTTTATTTTAGGTTGACAAAGCTGCTTTCTCTTTACTATACTATTATCGTAAACCTTATTTGTTTTTAAAGTTAACCTATTGTGAGGATATGAAGATGACCGAAAGTAAAATCCGACAACTAAGTGAGATAGCTTTATTAGCCGCTTTTATTGCAATCAGCGGTACTTTTAAACTGCCCAGCTTTATCCCGGGCAGCGAATTTCAGTTGTCCGCTCCTATAGCAGTAGCCGTCTGCGGTGTTTTCGGCATCAAAAAATATCTGCTGGCAGGGCTTTTAGCCTCGACAGCCGGTTTGCTTTTAGGCACGCAAACAATTTTTAATGTGCTTATCGCTATGTTGTTTCGTATTGTTGTAGCTTTGCTGTATGCCGCCTTTGGCAAAAGCAGGCTCTTTTATCTGCTTTCTGGTCCTGTGGCCTCGGCAGCTGCCCGCTTGGCTCTCGGACTTATTATCGGCAAGGCCGTGTACCCGCTTTTAGCTGCCGCCCTACCCGGTATGGCCTTTACTGCTTTGACCGCAGGCTTATTGGCTTCGGTTTTAGAAAAGGCCCTGCTTTTGACCAACCGCAATGCTCAGCGTTCTTAACACCATAATTTCAAGTTTTACCTGCCGCTTAAAGCTATTCTTTAAGCGGCTTTTTATCTGTCGGCGCGCTCCACTTGCCCGTACCTTTTTATAATGTTAAAATAGTAGTGATAATATTTGCCAGGGCGATTAATTTATCGCTTCATGCTTACTGGTGGTATTCTCAATGACATTACAAATAAACGGCGTTACTGCCAACGGAGGTCTTGTTATGATTTTGCAGGAATCTGGAGAAAACTATTTGGAAACAATCCTGCTCTTACAGCAGCAAAACGGCAGTGTACGTTCTATAGACGTAGCGACGTACATGAACTTTACCAAAGCCAGCGTCAGCCGTGCGATGAGCATTTTAAAACGAGAAAACTACATTTTGATGGAGGCTGACGGCAACATCGTCCTTACTGAAGCAGGTTTAGCTAAAGCCAATGCTGTTTTGGAAAGGCACCGCCTTTTAACGCGCTTTTTAAATGAAAATTTAGGCGTATCGGAAGAAATTGCCGAAAAAGATGCCTGCCGTATCGAACATGTTATTAGCCCTGAAACATTCGCCGGCATCAAAAAACTTATTAAAAACGCTTAATATTTAACTGCAAGGGAGCTGTTTGATGATGAAAAAACTTTTACTGTTCTTTACTTTAGCTATTGCTTTACTGGCACTGCCATTGGTCGCGCATGCTGATAAAACAAAATGGGCCAATCCCAATTATAATTTTTCGAAATTACAAAACATTGATCTGGTCTCCATCAGCATTGTAGAACCTTACGAAGACTCATTCTCTGTAGACGACATGGCCAGTGAAAAAATCATCAGTGCCTTACAGAAATCTCTGGCTAAAAGAAATTTTTCTTTCGAATCCAGTGTGGAATCTAACCTGATGATTACTAAAGAAGCAGCTGCTAAATTGGCAAAAGACGCCTTAGCCAGCGCTTATAGTACTGAAACTATTAAAATTGCCCCTGAAACTTCGGCCGAACTTAAAATCATCGCACATAAATTTGGTTATAGAACCCGCATTATTCCTGCCCATGAAGAACCGCGTACCAGAACTTTCAAAGAAAAAGCCAAGGACAATAATGGTAACTGGGTAGAACGTAACGTAGAACGCACCGTTTACGAATATGTTCCGGAGCGTACTGTCTACGACGCTCAACTTGATGTTTCCTTCCAATTGTTTGACCCTGCTACCCAAAAAATAATTTTCAACTTACGCGATGTCCGCGAACGCTCTCAGGACAGTGACACCACGGATATGTGGCAGCGCATGGCTAACTATTTTGCTCAGGAATTAGCTAAAGCAGCAAAAAAATAATTTTAATTTATAGAAAGAACCTCTTTAAAAATTTAAGGGGTTCTTTCTTGTTTAATATACTTTAACGCTTAATGATATTTTTTCCTAATTCACTTGACACTCTATTCAAAAATGTTATAATTTAGTATATCAAACTGAATACGGTAATGCAGGTTCCGTCAGGAATAACAGAGAAGTCCGGTTAAAATCCGGCGCGGTCCCGCCGCTGTAAGATGGAGCGAAGCCTAAAAAACCACTGGAAATATCCGGGAAGGAAGGCAGAGCGATGAAATCAAGCCAGAAGAACTACCTGCATCGCGATCTTGTTGACCTGCGAAGGACGGGGAGAGATCATGGTCAAAACCATGTTTTCATTACCATCCTTAATATTTATGGATGGTTTTTTATTGCCTATTCAGCAAATAATTAAGAGGAAAGAGGAATCATTTATGAAAAAACTGCTTTCAATGTTACTCATGGCTTCAATGATGGTTTTTGCTTTAGGAACTATGGGCGCTGCTGCCGCCGCTAAAGCACCCAAAAACGACAAGGCTGTTGTAGTCGTCAGCTTCGGCTCTACTTTCGACGATACCCGCACCAAAGATATCGGCGGTATTGAAGAAGCTATCGCCAAAGCCTTCCCGAATCGCGACTTTAAACGGGCTTTCACCTCCTACATCATCATGGAACGCCTGGAAAAAAATAAAGGCATCAAAGTCAACGATCTGCCTACCACTTTAAAAGAATTAAAAAAAGCTGGTTATAAAGACATCCTCGTGCAGCCGACCCATCTGCTGCACGGTGAAGAATATGAACACAAAGTCTTGACCACCGTTGCTAAATTCAAAGGTGATTTTGACCGCATCGTCGTCAGCGACCCGCTGATGGTAGACAAAAATGATTTCGCGATCGCAGCATCCGCTGTCGCAACCCAATTCCCGACCCTTGGCAAAGGCGATGGCATCGTTTTGATGGGCCACGGCTCCCCTCGCGACAACAATAAATCCTTTGGCAACACCTACAAAATGCTGCAGGAAACCTTTGATAAAATGGGCCTGCCAGTTGTAGTTGGTACTGTTGAAGAAGTAGATAGCCCTAATGTTGACGAAGTTATGGAACAAATTAAAGCACGCGGCTACAAAACCGTGCATATGTTCCCGCTGATGATCGTTGCCGGTGACCATGCTAACAACGATATGTATGGCGACGAAGAAGATTCCTGGAAAACCATGATCGAAGCTATGGGCATCAAAACCATAGGCCACTTGGAGGGCATTGGCCGCAACGCTGCCGTACAGGCTATTTATGTACAGCATGCAGTAGCTGCTGAAGCCGGTGTACAAAGATAAATCCTAAGTAAGCACTAAGACGTTCTTCTGCGGAAGAACGTCTTTTTATGTTATGGAAATCAGTACAAAAATATTACAGCGTTTTTATTTCTCCTAAATTTTCTGTAAATTCCACACATATTGTTGCCTCTGCGCTTGTCTTTGTTTATGCTAAGATGCTATACTTTATTCATTGAAAGACATTTATATGAAGAAAGGGTGTTGCACCTATGGGTCTAGTTATTTCTGCTCTCGTTACTTTTTGGGTCGGTTTTCTAATCTACAAAAAGTACAAACCCCAACCGGTCTTATTTTTAGGCGGTATGATTTTAATGTATATCGCGGCGGTCTTTGGTTATGGAACTATCCTTCCCGCTAAAGCAGCAACCGGCTCGACTTTTTTCGATGCCTTTGAATTTATCCGCGCTACCATGAGTTCCAATGCTGGCAAACTTGGCATGAACATTATGGCCGTAGGCGCTTTTGCCCGTTACATGGACAAAATCGGCGCTTCCCGTTCCCTGGTTCGGTTAACTATCCGTCCTCTGCTGGCTTTAAAATCACCTTATATCGTTTTAGCCGGCACCTGGATCGTCGGTATGCTGATTGGTCTGTGTATCAACAGTGCTTCCGGTCTGGCCATGCTTTTGATGGTAACAATGTTCCCCATCCTGATCGGCCTTGGCGTCAGCCGCCTGTCTGCAACCGCAGCTGTTGCTACTACGCTGTGTTTTGACTGGAGTCCCAGTGATACCGGTACGATCCTGTCCGCTGAAACAGCTGGCCTGAATCCAGTCGTTTACTGGACTGACTATCAGGTACCCATCGTTTTAGTAGCGTTCGTTGTTGTTGGCGTCCTGCATTATTTCACTCAAAAATACATGGACAAACGTGACGGTCACGTTGTACAGGCTATGGAAGTTGAAAAACATGTGCAAGACGATCCGGCCGACAATGCGCCCCTTTGGTATGCAATCCTGCCTGTTATCCCGCTGGCTTTGATCCTTTCCTTCAGCCCGTTGTGGATCACTTCTATTAAAATGAACATCGTTATGGCTATGTTTATCGGCCTCTTTATCGGCGCCTGTTGCGAATATATGCGCTGGCATGACGGTAAAAGAGTTATGGGCGATATCCAGACCTTCTTTGACGGTTTGGGCATGCAAATGGCTAACGTTATTACTTTGATCGTAGCCGGTCAGACTTTTGCCCAAGGCCTGCTGTCCATGGGTACCATTAACGCTCTGATCTCCGGCAGCCAGGGCTTCGGTTTCGGCCCTATGGCTATGATGCTAGTAATGGTCGCGATCATTTCCTTCTCCGCCATCGTTATGGGCAGCGGCAATGCTCCTTTCTTTGCCTTCGCAGCGCTTACTCCGGCCGTTGCCGCTCAAACAGGCATCCATCCGGTATTGATGCTACTGCCGATGCACTTTGCAGCTTCCATTGCCCGTAACTGTTCCCCGATCACAGCCGTTATCGTAGTATCTTCCGGTATGGGTAACGTTTCACCCTTTGACCTGGTCAAGCGTACCGCTATCCCAATGGCCGGTGCCATGCTCGTTAACGTTGGTATGACCTTCTTCTACTATTACAGAGGTTGATCTGTACTTTAATAAAATCACACATAATAGCTGCCCAAGGGCGGCTATTATGCTTTTAGAAAGGACGTGCAAACCATGTTTATCTGCGATTGTCATTGCGACACACTCACCGAACTTTATAAAAAAGGTACTTCTTTATATGACAACGACCAGCATTTCGATATCAAACGTCAAATCGAACTGGGCGGCGGCCTGCAGTTTTGCGCTATCTTTGTGCCCACGCACGAGTTCCGCTATTATGGCGGCCTGCGTTATACCCTGTGCCTGCTGGACAAATACAAGCAGGAGCTAAAAGCCCTGCAGGAACGCGGCATAGACGTACTGCCTGTACTGACCAAAGCCGACGCTGCTGACGTGCTTAACCACAAAGCAGCCACACTGCTGGCTATCGAAGAAGGCGGCGCCATCGACGGCAGTTTGGAAGCCCTGCGCATGCTGTATGAACTGGGCGTACGTGCTATGACACTGACCTGGAGCAACCGCAATGATATCGCCGACGGCGTTAACGAAGAATGCAGCGGCGGCGGCTTGACCGTTTTCGGACGTAAAGTAGTAGCAGAAATGAACCGCTTAGGTATGCTGGTCGACGTTTCCCACATTGCTACCGCTGGTTTCTGGGACGTTATCGAAGCTTCTACCAAGCCGATAATTGCTACCCATTCCAATGCTAAGACCCTGTGTAGCCATCCCCGCAACCTGAACGACGACCAGATAAAGGCCATCAATGCTAATGACGGCCTGATCGGTATCACCTTCGCCGGGCAGTTTCTGGAAGAAGATTACAACAAGGCCTGTATCGACAGCGTCTACCGCCACATCGACTATATGTTGAACCTTTTGGGCAACGACGACCATGTCGGCTTCGGCAGCGACTTTGACGGCATCAGCCACCCGCCGTATAACATCCACGGCGTACAGGATTATAAACCGCTGATAGAATACCTGCAAAGCAAAAACTACAGCGACAGCACGATCGAGAAAATCACTCATAAAAACGTGCTTAATTTGTTGGGTAAGGTATTGTAACAACAAAAACACAAAACAGCGTCTTCTGCCTATTGCAGAAGACGCTGTTTTTAATTACGATAATTTAAACTGTTTTATTCCCACTCGATAGTGGCGTTCGGTTTAGGGGACAAGTCATAGCAGACACGGTTAACATTTTTGACTTCGCCCAAAATTCTGTTGGTGATCTTATGCAGGATCGGCCAGTCGATTTCTTCGATAGTAGCAGTCATAGCATCAATGGTATTGATGGCACGGATAATGACCGGGTACTCAAAGGTTCTGGCATTGTCGCGCACACCGACTGATTTGAAATCAGGCACTACGGTGAAATACTGCCATACTTTTTTATCAAGTCCGGCGTTGGCAAACTCTTCACGCAAAATAGCGTCTGCTTCGCGTACTGCTTCCAAGCGTTCTTTAGTGATAGCGCCCAGGCATCTTACGCCCAGTCCCGGTCCCGGGAACGGCTGACGGTAAACCATGCTGTGAGGCAGGCCCAGCTCTACGCCGCAAGCACGCACTTCGTCTTTAAAGAGCTGGTATAAAGGCTCTACCAGTTTGAATTGCAGGTCTTCAGGCAAGCCGCCGACATTATGATGGCTTTTAACGCTTTTTGCTGTTTTTGTGCCGGACTCCACAACGTCGGGATAAATAGTACCCTGACCTAAAAATTCGATGCCATCCAATTTTCTGGCTTCTTCTTCAAATACGCGAATGAATTCAGCCCCAATGATTTTTCTTTTAGCTTCCGGGTCAGCTACGCCAGCCAGTTTGGATAAGAATCTTTCGCTGGCATCCACATAAACCAGATTGGCTTTCAGCTCTTCACCAAATACTTTCACTACGCTCTCGGATTCGTCTTTGCGCATCAGTCCATGGTTGACGTGAACACAGGTCAGCTGTTTGCCGATAGCTTTGATGAGCAACGCTGCTACAACGGAAGAATCAACACCGCCGGACAAAGCCAGCAGAACTTTTTTGTCGCCTACCTGTTGTCTGATCAATTCTACCTGGTCATTGATAAAGTTGGGCATATTCCAGTTGGCGGTAGCCTTACATTCATCAAAAACAAATTTTTTCAGCAGTGCCAGCATAGCTTCGTGTTCGGGCCAGGCAGGTAAATTTTCGACCTTGGCTAAAGCGTGACCTACAGACATTACCGGATACCCGGCAGTATAAATAGCTGCGTCAACGTCGATCGGCGTACCGTCGATAATATTGTTTTCACCACCATTGATGATGATACCCTTCACATTGGGCAAAGCCTGCAGTTCGGCCACTGTGATATCATGAGCCTTGATTTCGCTGTAAACGCCCAGTTCCCTGACGACGCGAGCCACCATAGTATTTTCGTGACTACCTAAATCTAAAATTACAATCATATCCTGCTGCATAGTAGTTCTCCTATCTGTCATAAATTTTTGCGTTAGCTTAGATATATTAATTGTAACATATTTAACGCCTGCTTCTCTACTAATTATTGCAGAAATATCGTCTAACTTTTCGGTATTTTGATTTTAGTAAAATAAACAGACAAAGACCTCTGATGTTTTACATCAGAGGTCTTTGCTTATTTGTGCCCATAATATTTTTGAAACGCTCTAAAAATACTACTGGCCATTTGACGTAAATTTATTATTTCATTGTTACGCCCTCTTTCTTAACGCCAACTTCGGTTACCTTAAATTCCATTGCTTTATCAGCGCCAGAACCATCTTTTACGCATTTTACAGTAAAATTAGTTGTCGCATCATTTCTTTCTTCGCCACCTTTCTTGCCGGAAATTTTGTATTCCTGACCGACATTAAATTGCAGTGCCGTCGGAAAACTGCTGGCAGAAAAGCGCAGCATAGCTTCGGTTTCATTTTTAGTTTCATTTTTAGTTTCAGAATACACTGCCAACCCCAGATATTGATTTGCCTGCATAGAATAATATTCTGTTTTTGAAACCCTGACACGTACGATATGATATTCCTGCATTTTGCTCACCTCCTTTCGTACTTTTATTTTAACCCTGCTAAACTCCACGATGGTGGCATAAAAAATGGGTGCTTATAAAAAATAAGCACCCATTTTTTACCAGTTCTTAGGTATTTCTTCAAAATGTCCGGCGATAAACATCGTTGTGGTGATAGTTGCCAGTAAGGTCCCCTGCTCGTCTGTCAGCTCCGCCGTAATGACCATGGTCGTCTGTCCATGATGCCTGACCTGACTTTTGACTATTGCAGTTCCTGTTCCAGGTAAATTACTAATGAAATTGATATTAAAGCTCAGTGTCTGGACTACCTCGCCCACGCTGGCCCCAGTCACGCCCATCACTGCATCGGCCAAAGCAGCTAAAGCGCCGCCATGTACGCCCAACCAGTGATTGGTATGGATGTCAAAATCAATCGGCATACTTACAGTCGCACCGCCGCAATGGATCTCATCGATCCTGATTTGCAGCAGGTTCATAAAGGCACTGCCGCTCCAAAGTTGTTCGATATGGTCGGCAACATCAGTTACTTTATTCATATTTTTGCCCCCTTACAAATATAAATTAACTAAAGTCATATACACAGGCACTACAATGATACCCAATAATACCGTTAAAAAGCTTAACGTAGCCGCATAAGCAGAATCTGCGCCATACGTTTTCGCTACGATCGCCATTTGCGTCATAGCCGGCATGGCTGCCTGCATGGTAAAAACCTGGGCCGATAAAACGGTTACGTTGATAAACGGCACTAAAACCAAAACGCACAGCGGGCACACCAAAAACCGCCCGCCAAGACCCAGCAGCAGCTCTTTGTCAAACCCGATCTCGCCTAAGGGTATCTTACTCATCTCAATACCAATGAACACCAGCGATAATGGGGTCGTCAGATTACCCACATATTGAAAGCTGTTCAGCAAAAACCGTGGCAGGGGAAAATCCAGCAGCACGATAACGATACCAATAATAAACCCGGCTAAAGGCGGCGAAAAAATTTTCTTCAATGCCGCCTGCGAAAAAAATGCCGGCTTGACTTTAGCGTCCGTCAAAGTATCTTGTACGATATTATGAACGCCGAAAGTCCAGAAAAAGACAGTGTTGACCATATAATACAGCATTACAGCAGGAATGCTCTTTTCGCCAAACAGGGCCAGATTGACCGGCAAGCCTATAAACATAGTATTGGCAATAAAAAAATTAGTGCAGAAAATTCCGCGCCGTGTTTTTTGGATTTTAAAGATCCGGGAGCACAGCTTGCCCACGCCAAAAGCCAGCAGCATGGAACAAATAGGCAGCAGCAGATCCGCTGCCATGGCGATAAGTTTATTGTGATCAAAGTTTTTACTGATACTGACGATCATATACAAGGGCAGGGAAACAGTTGTTACCAGTCTGGCTATCAGCACGCTGCTGTATTCATCAAACCAGCCGCGGCGGCTTAAAACAAAGCCGATGCCGATGATGAACACTATACTAAAAATACCTTCCAGCGCTTTCAAAATAAATTCCATAACGCACCCCGTTTCTGTAGAGATAGCAAAATAAGGCCCGGTAAACGGGCCTTATTTTGCTTGATGGAGGAATTGGCATAAGCACATCTTCTATGCCGGAAGCAGTAAAACATCTATCTAATTTTTCCCCTGCAATCTGTCCTAAATGATCGCTACGGGGAATTCCTTGTTTTCAACTAAATATAGCGCTGCCGTTACCGAAAGCAGATCGGCACTGCCGCCGGGACTGATACGCTCGGCTCTGAATAAGGTTTCTGTTTCTGCCAACAGGTTGCGCCCCGTTTCTGTGAACACGCTGCCCTGCCGTAATATTTCCTCAGCCCGCTGCTGCACAAAGGGCAATTTTGCATAGCCGCCGCGCCAGACAACATTAGAATCCTGCACGACCGTCATTAAATTGAGCAGTGCATGCAGCAAAGCATCATTTAGACCAGCACCTTGTGCAAAGGCCTCCTGCAAAGCCGGCAAGCCCGCCTTCAGCACGCTGGGAAAGCCTGCTTCCACTTCACCACGGATACCTGTAACACCATGGGTACGGTAAAGCTTTTCTCCCGCCGTCAACGGCCTGTCTGCCCGCAGTTCAACTAATTCTTTTTTTACCAGCCCGTCCGTCATCCCGGACACGATACGGCACAGCCCTTTGGCGCCAGTCGCGCCTGTTTTTAAAGCGTAGCCTGCGGCGGCAGCCACAAGCCCGCCGGCAAATAAAATGCCTCTTTGGGTATTAACGCCTTTAGTAGCCTGTAACAGCTCCTGTTCAACGCCAACACCGTAGCTTCTTACTTTTGCAAACAATTCGGCATAACTGCCGTTATGATTCATACCCAAGTCCTGCAGATCAGCAAAGGCTTTGGCCAAAACTGCGGATCCGGCAGCAAATGTCAAAATACTCATATCCGTATGGGAGCCGTTACTACAGCGGGTCACCAGACCCGGCTTTGGATGCACACAGACTTCTAAAAATATGGCCTGTGTCAAAAACATACTCGTCTGCCGTAAGGCATACGATTCAGCAGAAAGCTGGCGGGCAGATATCTCGACAACTATTTCCTTAAACGCATTTTTTTCATTTAATTGCTTAGCTTGGGGATCATGCATTGCTGCACCTGCTTTCTGCCAACATCATCTTAACCGCCCATAATGGCTTTAGTAGCTAAATAAAGAACAGAGGGGCACAATAAGCAGCCGGTACCGGTATAGAAGGTAGCGGTCATTGCGCCGTAGGGTACAAGTTTGGCATCGACAGCGGCCAGGCCTGCTGCCACACCGGAAGAAGTACCCATCAACCCGCCATAGATCATAGCAGCCTGAGGATTAGATAAAGTCCATATAATTGTGTAAAAAGAAAGAGTCATCAAAACCCTTTTTAAGG
>OIZQ01000120.1_pt1 | contig 50757 bp, 37 predicted proteins | sample 1588491 | NCBI WGS metagenome assembly OIZQ01 (sample SAMN03283262) | human gut metagenome | biome: human-associated habitat; material: feces | host: Homo sapiens | place: USA | collected 2013
AGCTGCGGAAACGCGGGGTCCGTTCAGGCTGTTGCGTTGAGATTGAAAATCAACCATAAATCGGTGGGCGGACGTGTTGGGGTGTTTGTCGTTTTCGTACTGTTGCCACATTTGGGGCGGTTCCGGCGTCCGGCATCCTCGCGTTCGTCGGCTACAGGCATAAGAAAGGGAGGGTCGGTTTACCGGCCCTCCCTGGGTACGAAGCGCTGGGGTACCGTCGCTTGTTTGCACTGCGACCGTGTTTCCCGTTGCGCTCGCCAGTCGCTTAGCGCTTGATCTCGATATCGTCGAGCTTGACGTCCATGGCCTCGGTCTTGGCCTCGGCGATGTCATCGGCAAATTCCAGGGACTTCATCATGGTCTCGACGGCGTCCTTGTGCTCCTCGACGTTGTCGATGCGCACATACACACTGCCACCGTCAACGTCGGTGAAGTACTCGGTCGTCACGCCGCCCGAGTGCGTAAAGTAGGCACTGCGCCAGGTCTTGCCGTTGTACTTAACGGGATCGCTCTCGGTCCATCCGGAGTTGGCCTTCCACTTTGCCTCGTAGTCGAACAGCTCGTCGGCGTTCTTGTCAGAGTCGAAGACGGGGATGAAGCGGTCGCTGGCGTGCTCGCTCTCGGTGAACTTAAACTGGGCCCTGTCGGCGGTGTCGCCTGCGACGTCGGTGATCTCGACGCCCTCGGGGACCTCGACCTTAAACCAAATGAAGTCGGTCCTCATATCCACGGCTGGCTTTTCTGCGCCGCCGCCACCGCCACTGCCGGTAGCGCCGCCGCTGCCGCCGCAACCCACCAAGGCAACCGCGGCAAAGAGACTGATGCAGAGGGTGAGAATCGCAAAGGCCTTCTTTTCCATGGTCGTGTCCTCCTCGATCTGTAATCGTCCATGGGTTACCTCCCTTTACTGTACGCGTGGACGGCTCCTTCGGGTGGGCCATGTGTCCCATTCTGAGGGCCGGATTTGCGCCGTTAAGTGGCAATATGCACGGGTCCAAAAGAGGGGAGGGCCGGTGCTGTCGGCTCTCCCCGGGGTGAGGTGTCCGTTGTTTTAAAGGGACGCGTGTACGCGGGCGTTGCCCCAACAGGTTCCTTGTTTATAGATATGCCCCAGTTTGTGACGTCCGGAAGTCCCGAAAGGCGGGCCATGTTTCCCATGTTTGCGGTGCCGACGCCTATCGTTCGTCATAGAAATCCGCGATGACCAGGTGCGCTGACGCTTATGTACTTATGGGCTAGACTAAGCACCATTATGTGATCGATGCGGTCGGTCGGTGGTTGCCACCCGACCGATGTATATGACTTGAAGGTGCGTGCGTATGAGCCAAGAGATGATGGATAAAACATGTCGAGAGTTTGCCGAGGCGCTTGCCGCACGCGAGCCGGTTCCCGGCGGCGGTAGCGCGAGCGCCTTTGTAGGTGCACTGGGCGCCTCGCTTTGCGGGATGGTTGCTCGCTATGGGGCGACAAACCCTGCGCTTGCCGATCGCGCAGACGATCTGACGCGCGCGTTTGCCCAGGCGGATGAGTTGGCGCAGGAACTTGTGGGTCTGGTCGCCGAGGACGTTCGTGCCTACGGGCAGGTGTCCACGGCGTACGGTATTCCGCGTGACGATCCGGCCCGACCGGCTGCGATTCAGGATGCGCTGCACGTGGCCGCCATGCCGCCGTATCGCATTATGGATGCCTGCGGGCGTGCGCTGGCGCTGCTCGAGGACATGGCCGACAAGGGTTCGCGTCAGCTGCTGTCCGATGTGGCGTGCGGCGCCGTGTTCTGCCGTGCCGCTATGCAGGGCGCGAGCTTGACGCTCTTTGCGAACACCACGTCTATGAAAGATCGCGTTCGTGCTGAGGAGCTCGAGACGGCGTGTGATGAGTTGCTCGACACATGGTTGCCGCGCGCCGATGCGCTGGCGCGCCGCGCCTCCGACGCTGCAAGGAAGAGAGGATAGCCATGGCTGAGCTGCTGAAGGGTGCTCCCGTTGCTCGCGCTTTGACCGAGGAACTTGCTGCTCGCTGTGCAGCCCTGCGCGAGCGCGGTGTTGTACCGACGCTGGCCATCGTTCGTGTGGGCGAGCGCGAGGACGACCTGTCCTACGAGCGCGGTGCCCTCAAGCGCTGCGAGAAGGTTGGCATTGAGGCTCGCCGCGTTTTGCTTCCTGCCGATGTTTCGCAGGACGAGCTGTTGACGGCCGTCGAGGACATCAATACCGATTCGGCTGTTCATGGCTGTCTGATGTTCCGCCCGCTGCCCGCCGGCCTTGACGAGAACGCCGTCGCCGCAGCGCTCGATCCCGCCAAGGACGTTGACTCCATGACGCCGGCTTCACTGCTCACCACGCTTTCGGGGCGCGGCGAGGGTTTTGCCCCCTGCACAGCCGAAGCCGTGCTTGCTTTGCTGGATCATTACGGCGTTGAGCTGGATGGGGCCAAGGTTGCTGTGGTCGGACGCTCACTGGTAATTGGCCGCCCCGTTGCCGCCATGCTTACGGCGCGCAACGCAACCGTGACGACGTGCCATACGCATACGCGCGATCTTGCCGCCGAGTGCTGTGCTGCCGACATTGTGGTTGCCGCCGTTGGACGCGCGCGCACGATTGGCGCAGATGCGGTCCGCGAGGACCAGGCGATTATCGATGTTGGCATTAATTGGGACGAAGCCGCTGGCAAGCTGGTCGGCGACGTCGATTTTGATGCCGCGGAGCCGGTTGTTGGCGCAATCACCCCCGTGCCGGGTGGCGTGGGCGCCGTGACGACAGCAATTCTCGCCAAGCACGTGATCGAGGCGGCGGAGCGCGCATCGAAATAGGCGTTTTTGCCCACAGGGACTGCCGGGGCGGCGGTTTCGCCCTTTCTGCGCCGAAGCGATACACTGTTATCGTTTGATTTCTTCGCTCAAGGAGGATGCGCATGCCGTGCACAACGATTTTGGTTGGTAAGAACGCGAGCTACGACGGGTCGACCCTGGTCGCGCGTAACGAGGACTCGTCCAACGGGGTGTTTGAGCCCAAGCGCATGCGCGTAGTGCACCCCGACGAGCAGCCGCGCGTCTACACGAGCGTCCTGAGCCACCTGACCGTTGAACTGCCCGATAACCCCATGCGCTACACGAGCGTCCCCGATGTTGTCCCGGGCCACGGCATCTGGGCCGAGGCCGGTTTCAACGAGCTCAATGTGGGCATGTCCGCAACCGAGACGCTTACCACCAACGAGCGCGTTCGCGGCGCCGACCCGCTTGTGGACTACGTGCCCGCCAAGGGCAACGAGGGTGAGGACGGCTATGTGCCGGCGCAGCCCGGTGGCCTGGGCGAGGAGGACATGGTGACCCTGGTGCTGCCGTATGCCAAGTCCGCCCGCGATGGCGTGCGTATCCTGGGCGAGCTGCTCGAGCGCTACGGCACCTACGAGAACAACGGCATCGCCTTTAGTGATGTGGACGAGATCTGGTGGCTCGAGACCATCGGTGGTCACCGCTGGATTGCCAAGCGCGTGCCTGACGACGCCTATGTGACCATGCCCAACCAGCTGGGTATCGACAGCTTTGACCTGGATGACGCCGAGGGCGCCCAGGCCGACCACATGTGCTCCGCCGACTTGCGCGCCTGGATGGCCGAGTGGCATCTGGACCTGACGCTGGGCGTCGAGGGCGACGGCCCGGCTGCGGTCTTTAACCCGCGCGAGGCCTTTGGCTCGCACAGCGACAGCGACCATGTCTACAACACGCCGCGCGCCTGGTACATGCAGCGCTGCCTCAACCCCAGCGACGTGTGGGATGGCCCCGACGCCGACTATACGCCCGAGAGCGACGACATCCCTTGGAGCCGCGTGCCCGAGCGCAAGGTGACCATCGAGGACATCAAGTACGTACTCTCGAGCCACTACCAGGGCACGGAGTACGATTGCTACGGTAGCAAGGGCACGCCCGCTACGCGTGGCGCATATCGCCCCATCGGCATCAACCGCAACAGCCAGCTCGCCGTGTTGCAGCTGCGTCCCTATGCGCAGCCGGCCTATCGCGCCGTGCAGTGGATGGCGTTTGGTTCCAACTCGTTTAACGCGCTGGTTCCGCTGTACGCCAACGTCGAGACCATGCCCGAGTACTATGCCGACACGCAGGCTCGCGTGACGTCCGAAAACTTCTACTGGGCCAACCGCCTGATCGGCGCGCTGGCTGACGCCCGCTTCCATGAGTGCGGTCGCGCGGTCGAGGATTATCAGGAGAAGGTCGGTGGCATGGGCCACAAGCAGATCCATGACATCGACGCTGCCGTAGCCGCTCTGCCCGAGGCCGAGGTGTCTGCCGAGCTTGCACGCGCCAACGAGGAGTTTGCCGAGCGTGTTCGCGTAGAGACCGATGCTCTACTGGGCAAGGTGCTCTACACCACGAGCTGCGCCATGAAGAACTCTTTTGCGATGAACGACAACGTGAGGTAAGGGTTTCCCGTCGATCGAATAGCGCTAAAACGCTTTGTCGCTTTCGCTCAATCTTGGGTACAAGAACGCCAATGCAGTTGTTTGTGATTGGAGACAACCATGGTTATGAAACTCGATCAGCTTGTTAACGGCGCCATTAACGTGGGCTTTGGCGCTGCCGCCGTTGCTGTCGAAGGCGGCAAGAAGGTCCTCGACGACCTTAACACCAAGGGCGAGCAGGTCCGCAAGGACACCGCCACCCCCGATATCGCCCGTAGCGTGTCCGACATGTTCGAGCAGGCCGGCGGTACCATCTCCGATCTGACAGAGCGCTTGGGCATGCAGGGCGAGACCGCGGCCCAGCGCGTGCTCGACGAGCTCATCCTTGCCCGCGTCCGCGTTATGACCGCCCCCGAGCGCACGGCCTTCCTGGCCCATGTGCGCGACATCGTCGATTCGGTCGAGGACAACGTGACCTCGGTGCCCGTCGAGTCCGTTGAGCCCGACGATGCGAAGGATACCGAAGAGGCCGAGTAGCAGCGCAGATGGCAGATTCCACCACCGATTACAACAATCTAGATCCCTTGGGTGACGAGGCGGCGGTTGTCGATGAGGTCGATGCCGTCGTCTCGGGCGCTCGCAAGAAGCCGCGCGCTGTCGATATGGTCCCCGAGGAGCCCGACGCGATGGCGCCGGACGAGGAATACCAGCTCACGCCGGCGGGTCGTCGCGAACGCATCGGGCAGATTGTTCGCCTGGTCAAAAAGTACCGCGTGTGGGATAACCTCACGCCGGTTCGTTTGCGCCGCCTGCTCGAGGAACTCGGCCCCATGTTCGTCAAGATGGGGCAGATTTTGGCCAACCGGTCCGAGATTCTGCCGCAGCGCTTTTGCGACGAGCTGCGTCGTCTGCGCTCCGACGTGGAGCCGGTGCCGTACGAGGTCGTACTCAGCTGTCTGGAAGAAGAATACGGCCTGCGCCTGGGGGAGATGTTCGACGCGATCGACCCCAATCCGCTTGGTAGCGCATCGCTCGCGCAGGTGCACCGCGCCCGCCTGGTGACCGGCGAGGACGTGGCCGTTAAGGTGCAGCGCCCCGGTGCGCAGCAGGTTATGGCACAGGACATCGATATCATCCGCTCGGTGGTGCGTATCGTTTCCAAGTTCGTCAACACCGATCAATTCGTTGACCTGCACGGCGTAGTCGAGGAGTTGTGGACCTCGTTTCGCGAGGAGACCAACTTTTTGGCCGAGGCCAAAAACCTCAACGACTTCTACGAGTTCCATAAGAGCGTTCATGGCGTGACGTGCCCTAAATCCTATCTGGACCTGTGCACCGAGCACGTGGTGGTTATGGACTACGTCGACGGCATTTCGATCGCCGATCCTGAACGCTTGGTGGCCGAGGGCTATGACTTGGAAAAGATCGGTGCCGCAATCGTCGAGGACTACTCGACGCAGGTGCTCGATGACGGCTTTTTCCATGCTGACCCGCATGCGGGAAACATCATCCTCAAGGACGGCATCGTTTACTTTATCGACTTGGGCATGGTCGGACGCATGTCGAGCCACGATCGCGGTATCGTAAAGGACATGATTTTCGCCGTGGCCGAGGGCGACGTGCCAAAGCTCAAGGATTCGCTCATGCGCTTTGCCGTGACGCGTGGCGATTCGGCCGAGCTCGATCATTCAGCGTTTTTGTCCGATCTTGACTTTATCGTGGCTGACTTTGCGGGCCTTGACCTGAAGGATTTGGATATCGGCGAGTTTTTGACTTCGCTGTTAAACCTCGCGCGCAAAAATGACGTTGAGCTGCCGAGCGTGGTGACAATGTTCGCCCGCGGCATGGTGACGCTCGAGGGCCTGTTGACCGAGTACATGCCCAACGTCAACATGATCCAGATCATCCAGACGCACATCAAAAACGAGAAGAGCACCTACGCCCGCATGCGCGAGATGAGCCGCGACTTTGCAGCGAGCAGTTATCGCGCGGCGAAGGGCTCGCTCGAGGCGGCCGAGTATCTGGGCTTGGCTTCGCGTATGCTCACGCGCGGCCAGCTTAAGGTGAACACGCAGATCATGAGCAGCGATAAGGCGCTGCGACAGCTGGGCGGAATTATCGACCGCATGTCGATGGCAATTGTGATTGCCGGCCTGTTTATCGGTTCGTCGGTGGTGTACTACGCGCGCATCGAGCCGGTTGTGTTTGGTATCCCAGTCATTGGCTTTATGGGCTACGTGAGCGCGCTGGTGCTGGCGCTTATGCTGGGCCGCAATATCTGGCTCAACAGCCACGGCGGCAAGCACTAGAGGCTGCGGCCGTCACCGCATTTTCCTATCGCAAACAATAGCTTTTACCTTGGGCTTCGCCTGCGTGCGAGGCTCTTTTGCGTGATACCATTTTGACGGTAATAATCGATGGCCTAGATGGTGGTGCGGAGACGCACGAATGCGCGGTTATCCTGCGCATTTGGGAGAATCGGGGTGCAAGTCCCCGGCTGTACCAGTAACCGTAATTCCTCTTGGCTCGGGATGCTCGCGTCGCAGATCGGACGACGTGCCCGAGTCGTTAAGGTTAAGTCGGATCGCCTCCCGTCTTGCATGCGGCTGCGGCTTTTGCCGCCGGTGTGCATAGGGCTCTGGAGGGAAGGGGGACCCCGATGGGGGAACTCGAGCGCAACATGCGCGATGACGTTGGGCAGTCGCAAGGCAACGCTCCAAGTACAGACAATGGGGGACAAATGGATATGTTTGAGGACGAGCGCGAGCGCGCCTCGTTGCATCGCCGTGGCGCGATTGCACGCGGTGTAGCCAAGCGCTGCCTGGTGGCATTCCTGGCCTTCGCGATGGCCTTTGGCACCACGCCGGCTCAGCTGTGGGCCGAGGGTGCCGAGGGCATTACCGACGCTGTGGCTCAGGCTACGACGCCGGGCGAGGACGCAGCGCTTGCGGGCGGTACCGCTGAGCAGAGCGGCGCCGAGGTTTCGGATTCCGGGAGCGCGCCTGCAGCTAGTGCCGCCACTACAGAGGCAGCAACTGGCGACGAAGGCTCGGCGACGGGGGAGAGCCCTGCCACGAGCGAGCAGTCTTCGACGGCATCCGCTGGCCAAGCAGGATCTGCCGCCGCGGCTGCCGTCCAGACAGAGAACCCGACAGAAACTGGCGATGTCGTCAAGAAGCAAATCGAGGTCTCGTTCTCGATTATCGGCACCGATGCCGACGGCAAGGCTCAGACCTGGGTGGCGCCTACGCAGCTCAAGCTCGACGAGGGCGCGACGGCTGCGGATGCCTTCATTAAGCTGCAGGAGAAGACGGGCTTCAAGGCGAAGTACGATCCGAACACGGCATACGGTTTCTACCTCGAAAGCATCACCTCCCCGAGCGATGGCCGCAGGCTTGCCTACGATCCGACGACTCATGCCTACTGGCAGCTGTTCGTCGACGGCGCGTCTTCCTCGGTTGGCGCGAGCAGCGTCAAACTCACCCAGGGGCAGAAGATTGAGTTTGCCTATACGGCTGGTAGCGCGTCCCCTGTCGTTAAGGACCAGCTTGCTGCGAATGTGACCGTCATTGGTCGCGATGCCCAGGGCAAGACTCAGACCTGGGTCGACAACGCGCAGTATGTGGTGACGTCCGGTTCGAGCGCGCTTGATCTTACGAAGGTCGCGCTTGAGGCGAATGATATTGACGCCGTTGCTGCGGGCTCCTTCATTCTGAGCCTTAAGTACAACGGTGTTGAGCTGGGTACGCCCCAAGATTATTCGACCTATTGGCAGCTGTTTATCAACGGCAAGTCGAGTGACTATACGGCGGACAATGTCACCATCCATGCTGGCGATACCGTCACGTGGTTCTACGGTGGCTGGGGAGACCAGTTGCCGTCCGATTCTGTCCATGCTTCCGTTCAGGTGCTTGGCAAGGACAAGGACGGCAAGCAGCAGGTTTGGGCTTCGACGGGCCAGACGAGTCTCAAGGCGGGCTCTACTGCTAAGGACCTGTTGGAGCAGACTGGTCTTAAACTCAAAGCTACAGAAGAGTCTTGGGGTTGGTACCTTAGGGGCATTACCTCGCCGCTTGACGGTAAGACCTATTGTGGCTCTGATGCTGCGACCAATAGCTATTGGCGCTTCTACGTAAAGGGCAAGTCCGACGCAAAGTACAAGTTCGCCGACGTTGGCGCTGGTGCCTACGAGCTCCATGAGGGTGACGCCGTCACCTTTATGTATGCTGGCGACAGCGATGCCCTCCCTGGTCAGGTGCTTGGATCCGCCGATATCATCGGCCCCGATGTCAACGGCAACAATACTCGCTGGGGCTCGGCAAGCAATGTTTCCCTGCCCGAAGGCTCTACGGCTCAGGACCTTATTGAGACGGTTCTGAAGGCGAAGGGCATTGATTACAAGGCCTCCCAGAGTGGTGCATACTGGTCCATTACTTCGCCGTTCGAAGACAAGTCTTACGGCTATGATGGTGCGACCGGTAAATACTGGCATCTGTATATCAACGGAGAGTCCTCATCTCTCTGTGCCAACCAGGTCACGCTCAAGAGCGGCGACAAGGTTACATTTGCCTACACCACCGAAAAATCGCCCATGCCCGATCCCGACAAGATTGTCGTGGACCCGAGTGCGACGACTCCTAATTGGGATGCCGAGTGGGCCGGCTACGGCAACAGTGGCAACGGTTCGACCGTAACGGATGCCAAGACGCCTGCGCAGGCCGCCGGTCTTAAGTGGGCCTTCGATTGGAAGGCCGAGTCTGGCCAGCAGTATGCCAACTGCAGCGAGCCTGTCATCGCTAACGGCTTTGTGTACATCGCGACCGAGAACGAGCTCATTAAGATCGATTCGTCCACGGGCAAAAAGGTTGCCTCTGCGCCGCTTGCCTCCAAGGTGAGTTATACCTCTCGTCCGATCTACACCAATGGCCTTATCATCGTTCCGCTCAACGGCGGTGCGGTCCAGGCGATTACTGCAGACAAGCTGATCTGCAAGTGGCTGACGCCCGGTTTGACGGACTTGACGCAGAGCTCCTGCACCGTCGTTTCGGACGGCGAGTACGTCTATGTAGGCACGGCTGATGGGAAGAAATACGTCAACGGTTCCTTTACGCGCATCAAGATCACCACAGGCGAAGTCTCTTGGCAGAACATCGACGCAGCTGAGGGCTATTATTGGACTGGCGCTGCCCTGACGGATAAGTACGCCATCGTCCCCACGAGCGCAGGTACGCTTAAGTGCATTGATAAGACGACGGGCGATGTCGTTTCGACCATGAAGCTCGGCACCCTTGCGAACGCTGACTGCGTCGCCGATCCGTCCAATGGCTCGACCTTCTATCAGATGACGCACGACGGAAAGCTCCATGTGATTTCGCTTTCGGCGAAGGGCGTGCTGAGCGAGCAGAAGACGGTCGACCTGGGTCTTACGAATAACATGAGCGCCCCGGCGATGTCTGGCGACAACTTGATTGTCGGTGGGCAGACGGCTACTGGCTCTGCTCTGGCTCTCTATAATCTGAAGACTGGTAAGACCACGATGGTCACCGCTGCTGACGGTAAAGAGCTACCGGCCGGATTTAACGGTATTGCTGCTACTCCGCTGGTGAGTGTTCAGGGCGGCAAGACCTATGTGTACTTTACCGTTAACAGCGCGGATAGCAAGGATTACGTCAACTACTCTGCTGGTGGTGGCGTGTATCGCTATACACTCGGCGATGCAGAGGCGACGCAGATTTATGATGCGGCTGGCCATTACCAGTACTGTGACTCTCCGGTCATTGCCGATGCATCTGGCAACCTGTACTACATCAATGACTCGGGCACGCTGTTCAAGCTTGGGGCCGTTGAGTCTTGGACGGTTGTCTTTAATTCCAACGGCGGGTCTGCTTGCAATACTAAGTTTGTTGCTACGGCCGATGGCAAGCTGGTTAAGCCGGCCGATCCGACGCGCGATGGCTACACTTTCGGCGGTTGGTTCACCGATGAGGCTTGCGTGCAGGCGTATGATTTCAGCACGCCGGTGACGGCCGACCTGACGTTGTATGCCAAGTGGACCAAGAATGCCGTTAACCCTGGCGGCAATGGCGGTTCAGGCTCCAATGGCGGCAATGGCGGCGTTGGTTCGAATGGCGGCGGCGGTTCTAGTACCGGTACTGGTTCCGGCACTGGCGCTGGCGCTGGTTCTGGCTCCGGCTCGAAGGGCGGCGTTATTGCCCCGGGCCAGAAGCCGGTGACCAAGACGACGGTGTCGACCAAGACCGAGACCAGGGATAACAAGTCCGACAAGAAGGACTCCGATAAGTCCGATAAGAAGGACGAGAAGAAGTCTGACAAGAAGTCTGACAGGAAGGACGGCAAGTCCGACAAGAAGTCCGATTCCAAGTCCGATACGGGTGCTGTTTCCACGACCACTGCTAAGAAGTCCTCTAGTGCTTCCGAGCAGGAGACTGGCACCAATCCGCTCGCCATCGTTGGCATCGCCGCCGGCGTGATTGGCCTCGCGCTCATCGCCGTCTTCGTGCTGACCAAGCGCGGCAAGGGTGACGGTAATGCCCGATAAGCCCAAGGAGACCAGCGGGCAACAGCCCGACTCCTCGTTTATCCAGCTCGATGATCCAAAGCAAAAGGGCGCCGCTTCGGCGGCGTCCACCTCTCGTCGCAAGGCGCTCCTCGGCGTTCTGACTGCTGCATGCACCATTCTGATCGTCGTCTCGCTGGGTTTCGTCCATCCTTCCGAGAGCGGCGCCTGGTCCATCGACTGGATCATTCAGACCGTGACGGGGGAGAGCGTCGTCACCAAGGACACCAAGGCGTCTGGCTCGACTACGACTTCGGGCGAGGCCAGTTCCAAGGATTCCAAGTCATCGAATGACGCAAAAGATGAGTTCAAGGGTTCGAACGACGGCAAGGACGATTCCGAGTCTTCGGACAAGGAATCGGACAAAAACTCGGATAGCAAGAAGTCCGAGGACCAGGACGGCAAGAAGTCTGGCGATAAATCCGCTGTCCAGAATACGGGAGCCGGCGATACTTCCAAGGTGTCTGGTGGTGCTTCTTCGGGCGGTGGCCAGTCGTCTAATGGAGCCTCATCCTCTAATGGTGGAAACGCCTCCTCGGGCGGCCAGAGCGGCTCGCAGGAGTCCAACTACGTTACGGTGACGGTTTCGGTCACATCGAGCTCTGTGGGCAATCCTGTGTCCTCTGGTGGCACCTTTACCTTTAACGAAGGCGCTACCGTCTACGATGCCCTGTGCGCGCTGGGCCTTTCTGTCAACGCACATGGCTCGTCGTACGGTACGTATGTCTCCGCGATTGGTGGTTTGGCCGAGAAACAGTACGGCGGCACGAGCGGCTGGATGTACTCCGTCAACGGCACAACGCCCATGACGGCCTGCAGTAACTACGTTCTCTCCAATGGTGACAACGTCGTTTGGTATTACGTAACGGGCTAGAGGCCTCGACATAGCGCGCCAGACGGGCGGTTCGGACCAACATCCGGACCGCCCGTTTTTCATGCGAATGGGACTGGGTCGCCGGGTCTCTCGGCAAACAAAAAACCGGTTGGAACGGGAATTCCAACCGGTTATACATTCAAGCAAATAGCGAATCGACTACGACCGTGCGCCCTCGAGGAAAAAGCGGCGGCTGAAGTAGTTGTACCAGGTGACGAGGAACGTGGCGATGGCCTTCATGGCCTGGTAGCCGATGCTCAAAAACGTGACGCCCACAAACATGTACAGGTCGTTGAGGCCCAGGCCGATCACCGACAGGATGGTGAAGATCGTGAACTCGCGCTTGCGGCTCATGCCTTCGCGGTGGTCGAACACGTACTTCATGCTGAGCCAGTAGTTGACCACGACGGATGTGATAAACGAAACCGTGGTGCTCATCAAAAAGTCGAGGTGAAACAGCTCGACGAGCGCAATGAGCATGCCCCAGTCGATGCCAAAGGAGATAAGACCCACGACAGCAAACTTGAGGAACTGCTTGGTATGAGGTTGTGCCAGCGCCTTGCGCACGTAATCACATCCAATGCGTTGATGAATCGAGCAGGGGATACTTTAGATCTTTTGCAAGGGAAACGTAAGGTCTTTGCCAAGAACTATACGAACTCGCCAAATTTTCAAGAGCTAATCCGTAAACGTTGATAATTTGCCCGTAAACGAGCGGCGCCCACGGAAGATACTGCGCTGAGTGCGCGTCATCCGTGGGCGCCGTAATGCTGCAGGGGTGTCGAGCTACTTGGTCTCGTCGCCCTCCAGGAAGATCTTTCGGGTCACAAAGTTGTAGACCATGACAAGCGCGGTGGCGCAAATCTTGGCGATATTGGCCTCGAGTCCCAGGCCGGCGTTGAGCGCCAGCACGATGCCGTCGTTGAGAGCCAAGCCGATCACGGAAAGCACGACAAAGATGATGAACTCGCGGCGGCGGCTCATGCCTTCCTTGTGCGCAAACACGTACTTCATGCTTGCGAGGTAGTTAAAGATGAGTGAGATGATAAAGCCGCTGGTGTTGGCGATTAGGATGTTGAGGCCCAGACCGTAGTGGAGCAGATTCATAATGCCAAAGTCGATAACCGTGGCAATGACACCGACGACGCCAAATTTCATGATCTGCGCAAGGAGCTTTTGCATGGTACCTGCCTTAAGCCGGCGCCGGGGCGCCGTGGGGATGACAAACTTAGCAAGTTTAGCCAATCCCCGCGGGTGGTGCTAGGCGCGCTCCTCGATAGCACCGTTTCTATATGCATCGAGGAGCTGGCGCAGGTCCTGGATTTGGCTGCGGATCTTGGCGCCAGTATCGGTGTCGCTTACCATGCGGCGACGGTCTGCTTGGTCAAAACGGTTGGTCTCGCTTTCGATGTCCACGTTGCGCGTGAGTGCCTCGGCAACCGTCGTAAAGGCCCGGTGCGACTTGAGGCGGCAGCCGCGCGAGCTCGAGATGAGCGTATAGCCGGCGATGCCCGTCTTGGGATGGTAAGCGCGGCAGAAGCCGCCATCGATGACCAGCAGCTTGCCCTCGGCGCGGATGGGCTGCTCGCCCTTGGTAGTTTTAACGGGCGTGTGGCCGTTGATGATGTGGCCGGTCGGCGAGCATGCCATGGGCGCGACGCCAAACTCGCGCATGATGTCATCGCAGACCGAGGGCGACTTGGTAAGCGTAAAGTACGGATCCATTGGCTCGACCCAGGTGCTCTTATCGGCGATATAGGCGCGCTCAAAGGTACGCACCAGGCGTCCGCTGGCGGGTGAGTTAAAGCCAATCCACAGGTACCACATCCAGTCGAGAGCGTCGCGGTCGCCCACGCGCCAGGCGCGGCGGGCGATGTGGTCGCAAAAATCGAGATAATCGCGGCCAGCGTGCCAGGTGCCCAGACAGTTCATGCTGCTAAAGGTGCCGTCTTCGTTGAGCGGAACGCAGCCGTGGAAGAGCAGGTTGCCGTTGGCGACCTTGTACATCGAGCCGTGGGAATAGAGGAAATCGATATGGCGATGCAGGTGATCGGCGGTGACAAACTCGGACACGAGCTTGTCGATGATGTGTTGCTCCTGGGGCGTGAGCGTATAGGGGTCCGCCGGGTCGACGGTGGGGAAGTCGTTGGTCGTGAGCGGCCACACGCTGCCGTCGGCGAGCGTGACCGTGCCGGTGTCGTGTTCGATCTTGTCGAGTAACAGGCGGTTGGTCATATCGAACTCGGGGTGGCGCTGGATAATCTGGCCCTCGAGCTTAAAGAGCAGCACGTTGATGGCCTTGATCAGCGGGGTGATGGACTCACCGGCGGTATAGGTGGCATCGGCAAAGGCGACAAGCTCACGCAGCGAGATGCCGTAGTCGTTCTCCAGGATCTCGTAGTTGTCGTAGCGTAGGTTGTTGCGCAATACCGTGGCGATGCAGGCGGGCTCACCGGCCGCAGCGCCCATCCACAGCAGGTCGTGGTTGCCCCACTGGATGTCGAGCGAATGGTAGGTGAGCAGGCGGTCCATAATCTTGGCCGCGCCGCCGCCGCGGTCGAAGATATCGCCCACCAGGTGCAGGTGGTCGACGGCCAGGCGCTTGATGAGCGAAGCGAGCGACTCGATAAAGTCGTCGGCGCTGGCGGTCTCCAGGATGGACTCCACGATGCGCTCGTGATAGCGCACGCGATAGTTGTTCTCGTCCGGGTGCGTGTGCAACAACTCGTCGATGATATAGGCGTAGTCGCGCGGGATGGCCTTACGCACCTTGGAGCGCGTGTAGCGGCTTGAAAGCGAGCGAGCGACCATGATGAGCTGGTCAAGCATCGTCTTGTACCAGGTGGGCGAGTCCTCGCGCTGGCTGCGGACCAGCTCGATCTTCTCGCGCGGGTAGTAGATGAGCGTACACAGCTTGCCCTTTTCGTCAAAGGTGAGCCTGTCGCCAAAGATCTCGTCGACATGCTCGCGCACGACGCCCGAGCAGTTGTTGAGGATGTGCATAAAGGCTTCGTACTCGCCGTGCACGTCGCTCATAAAATGCTCGGTGCCCTTGGGTAGGTTGAGGATGGCCGAGAGGTTGATAATTTCGGTAAATGCGGATTGTTCGGTGGGAAACTGTCTCGACAGCAGGCGCAGATACTTGAAGTCTTGCGGGTTGCGATCGAATGCGACCATGAAACACCTTCCGATGGGGCTGGTAAAACTGATAAACAGCGTCAAATGTTTATCAGTATGCGCCGCTTTTGTTTCGATTTTGCGCCAGCGTCTGAATTGTCGGCTGAATGGTTTGGTAAATCGATTTAGTGAAGGTAGATGTGTTGGTTGGGTGGAGACGACAGAAGGTGTTTTCTCAGATATTTATACGTGGGGCCGGTGGAGACGATGGTGGTAAAGATGTTCACTATTTTTGGTTCGATTTGGTAAATAGTGGACATATGTACCGCATGTAGGCTCACTGTGCGATAATTTGCGCAGCAATGAGTAAGGAGCCTCATATGAGTGATTTTGTCCTGACCTGTGAATCCGCCGCCGACCGAACCCGTGAGTTCTTTGCGTCGCGCAATATCCCTGTCGTGTGTTTTCATTACGAGATCGACGATGTTGTCTATACGGACGATCTGTATCAGTCGATTACGCCGGACAAGTTTTTTGCCCAGATTGCCTCGGGCGCCATGCCCAAGACGTCTCAGGTGAGCGTGGGTGAGTACGAGGAGTTTTGGGAGCCGTTTGTTGCCGAGGGTAAAGACGTGCTGCACCTGACGTTGTCGTCGGGTATTTCGGGCACGTATGGATCGGCCTGCGTTGCGGCGCAGATGCTCGCGGATCGCTATCCCCAGGGCGGCAAGGTGCGCGTCATCGATTCGCTGGCGGCGTCTTCGGGCTTTGGCCTGTTGCTGGAATATGCCGCCGACGTGCGCGATAGCGGGGCTTCACTCGACGAGACGGCTGCCTGGATCGAGGAGCACAAACTCAACCTGCACCACTGGTTCTTCTCGACCGATCTGTCGAGCTACCTGCGCGGCGGTCGCATTTCGGCTGCGAGCGCGATCATCGGCACGGCGCTTAAGATTTGCCCGCTTATGACGGTCGATTGCGACGGCAAGCTGTCGCCACGTGAGAAGATTCGCACTAAGAAGCGCGCGATTTCCGAGATGGCCAAGACCATGATGGCACACGTGCAGGACGGTGCGGATTATTCGGGTAAGTGCATCATGTCGCACTCGGCGTGCCGCGAGGATGCCGAGGCAGTTGCGGCGCTGATTGAGGAACAGGTTCCGCAGCTTAAAGGCAAGATTGAGATCAATGACATCGGTACTCTGATTGGCTCGCATACCGGACCTGGTACGGTGGCGCTCTTCTTTATGGGCGACAAACGCATGGATTAACTTGGCCCATCACGTCGCGCACGATTGCTCAAACGAAAACGGCCCGCCTCACGTTTGTGGGGCGGGCCTTGCTGTTGGGGTTAGTGTTTCTTTCCGCGGAAGAAGAAACCGTGCAGCGAGGGCTTGAGTCCGCGGTTGGCGCGACGCTCCTCGATATGATCGTGGATCGAAGCGACGCGCTCGATGACTTCGTCGGGGATTGGCACGTCGGGATTCATGTTCTCGACCTGGCTGACCTCGGCGGCGGCGACCTGGTCGATAATGGGCACATCGTCGCGCGAGATGACGGGCGTGGCGTCTTCTTTCATCTTGCGGTAGCGCTGCATCATGTCGGTCTGCAGCTGCTGGGCCGAAGGCGGCGTCCAGATGATGGCGTTGGCGCCGGCGGCGATGGTCTCACGGATGCTCTCGGGCGTCTTGCCGCCCGGTGCGATGAGCGGCAAGTTGGGATAGTGCTTGCGCAGTTCACGCAGGACCTGGGGCGTGTTCTTGCCGGCCGCGATGTTGAGAATCTTGGCTCCGGCGCGCACCTTGGCGTGGGCATCGTCGTCGCAGCGAACGACCGTGGCGACGACGGGGATATCTGCCAGATTGGTAATGTGCTCGACCATCTCGGCAGTGGCGGGGGAGTTGACCACGCAGCCCGCCGCGCCCTGCATCTCGGAGACGGCCGCCATCTGCACGGAGCGCTTACCGGTGGTGGTGCCGCCGCCAACTCCCACAAAGACCGGGCACTCGGCAACGGTCAGCAGCGCCTGCGTAATGGCGGGCTGCGGCGTGAAGGGGTAGACCGCAAAGACGGCGTCGGCATTGGAGTTGCGGATGACCGCCACGTCGGTGGTGTAGATGAGCGATTTGATGCGGCGGCCAAAGAGCGTAAAGCCGCTGGCCTCCTCGATCTCATCGGGCATACGGAGGGCCGCCTTGCGCAGGCGCCCGTCGATGGACAGCGGCTCCATGGGCAAGAGGCCGTTGGGAGTTACGGCCACCTGGGGCTCGGTAAATTCGTCTGCAAGCTCAACCTCGGAGAAGTCGACCGAGGCGACGATGTCCTCGTGAACCTCGGCGGGCACATCGATGGGAGCTTGGTCGTTTGCCGCGGCAGGCGTGTCGAAGGAGCTGGTGCCGACAAAGGCGTCGACGCGCTCGTTTAGGTCGTTGAGGGTATCCATGGAGGCTCGATTCTATGCGATGGTGGCCGGCGCGATGCAGCCGGAATTGCGAATGCTAAATCGTTTGACGAGTTGATTTTTCCCCGCCGCGCCATCCGTTAGACCGAAGAGCAGGCGAACGTGAAGGAGCTGTGGTGGCGGGGATCGAGGTGCTATCTTGAAAGTCCCGTTTTCAAGAGAGGTGACGCGGTATGGAATTTTCGGCAATGTTGGGCTCGATTGGCCTGTGTGTGGGCGCAATCGTTGCCGCCGCGGTCATCTACTTTGTGGTCACGGCCATTAAGGGCAAAAGGGCCGAGCGCAAGGAGCGCGCGATGCTTAAACAGCATCGCGACCAGCAGGGCAAACGCGCACAGAAATAGCTTGTTGAGTTTTGGATCCGTGCGCTAGCTGCGTTTTCGGATCAGGGCAATGTAGAAGCCCTCAAAGTCGCGGCTAGGCGGAATGGTCAGCGTGCCGGGCAGGCCGTTGGCGACGGACGAGACGTGGCCGGCGGCGATGGCCACGGTGAGGGCGTTGCACTCGATGCGTGGCTCTTCGCCAGCTTCCTGGGCACGGTGCGCTTCGCTTTCGCTCGGCGTGCCGTCGAGGGGGATAAGCTCGCAGTCCATATGCTTGTCGAGGGCCTCTTGCAGGGCGTCCTCGTTTTCCTGCGGCAAGATCGAACAGGTCGAATAGACGAGCGTGCCGCCCGGTTTGAGGGCACCCATGGCGCGGTCCAGAAGTGCTCGCTGCGAGCGGGCGCACTTGCTCAGCAACTGCTCGGTGAGGCCGCGCAGGCTTTTCTCGTTGCCACTGATGACGGTGCCCGTGCCGGTGCAGGGGGCGTCGAGCAGGATGCGGTCAAAGCGGAAGAACTCGTCGAGCTCGCGTGCGTCGATGCGCATGACGGGCACGTTTTTGGCACCTTGGCGGTGGAGGTTGGACTCAAGCTTTTCGGCGCGGGGAATGCTCATCTCGCAGGCCGTGAGGTGTGCCTGGCCCTGGGTGAGGGCGGCGATCTGCGTCGTCTTGCCGCCAGGGGCTGCGCACATGTCCAGGATGTCCTCGCCTGCCTGGGCGCCCAGGACCAACGGCGGCATCATGGACGACAGGCTCTGCAGATAGATCTTGCCGTCGCGGTAGATGTCGAGATCCCACAGATCGGAAACCTGGGCCTCGGGCAGGATAAAGGCGTCCGGGTACCAGGCGACGGGGTTGTGGGCGATGCCAGCGGCATCGAGCGCCGCAGCGATGTCCTCGGCGGTTGCCTTGAGCGTGTTGGCGCGCAGTGTGACCGGGCGTGTGACCGCGGCGCCGAAGCCCTCGATCATGAGCTCGGCATCGGCGGGCGCATAGGCGCCGGCGACCGTGTCGACCATAAAGCGCGGCAGGTCGGCGGCGCAGGGAAGGGCGGCAAGCTGGTCGGAAAGCTCGGTGGCGGCAAATTGCCTGAGCTTGAGCTCGGGCTTGACCTGCTTTTTCTGCTTACGACGACGCGGCTTGGACATCCGTCTTTCCTTCCCATTCCATTACATGTCGAGTGTTTTAGTACTGGCTCTCGTGCTTGCTGAAGAAGTCGAAGCGCGGGGGCAGCGGCTTCACGCGGTGCTCGCCGGGCTTCTCGCCCAGGCTCTCCACGAACTCGTCCGTGGAGGCAAAGATGTTATCCCAGCTAAAGAAGGCGACCGGGTCAACGTTGAAGTACTCGCAGATGAGCTCGCAGCCGGCCGGAACGATGCCGTGCATCAGGACGGTGGCCACGCGCAGCTCGGTAAAGGCGTCGACGAGGGCCTGCGTCATGGCGGCGTTTGCTTCGTCGCCCTCGAGCTTGTTGGCGGCCTTGGAGGCGTCGCTCCAGCGCTTGTTGGCGGCGCGCAGGTAGTCGTCGCACACGGCAAGCGCGCGGTGCGTCTCGAACTTGTACATGGCCTGCTCAAAGGCAAGAGCTGCCTGCTCGGCAGCCTCGACCACGGCGGCAGAGGCGGCACCGGCGGGGATGCAGCCGTTGCGATAGGGGCTCTCGTCGCCTTCCTTGACGGCGACGCCGTAGAAGCAGCTGCGGGCCAGACGGTTGAATACGCCGGTCAAAAGGGCGCTCTCCTTAAGGGCCGGATCGATAACGCGCTTGTCGTCGCAGGCGCGCACCTCGTTGCCGTCCTTGTCCTTGCCGGTCACACGCGTGTCGTATGCCTTGGGGCTAAAGCTCACCGGCTTTTCGGACAGGCCGAGCGACAGCCAGTGCGCGCGCATCTGCTCGCAGGTGTAGTGGTTGAGTAGGTCGTCTGCCGGCGGGGGAGGCGTCTGCGAGGACGAGCTGGCCTTTTTGCCCATGTAGAGCAGGTGGTAGCAGGCGCTGACGGTGCTCTGCGTGAGGTCCCAGCCCAGGGCCTCCCACATGGCGGTCTGCGCGATGCAGTAGAAGTAGATGTTGTCCTGACCGATAAACTGGTAGATCTGTGCGTCGTCCGAGCACCACCAGTCGCGCCAGTCGAGCGAGCTGTGCTGGTAGGTGGGCGCGGGCACCTGTGTGGAGTCGGCGGCGGGCTCGCCCATAAGGGCGGCGTCCTGGGCGGCGACACCCTCGGTCACGCCGGCGGCGCGGGCGTCGCGGGCGAGTACGGTGCGCGTGTAGCTGATGGGCGCCCACAGGCTCTCGGGCCAGCACCAGCAGGTGACGTCGGAGACGCCATCGACCTCGGGCACCGGAACGCCCCAGTCGATGTTGCCGGTGATGCGGAAGGGCACGAGCGCCTTGCCGCTGCGGAAGCGCACGCCGCCGTTGGCGAGCACCGCATGGGCGTCGTCGCGCTCCTTCCAGCTGGGGAAGGTGACGGTAAAGCTGCTCTTGTTTCCCTCGGGCTCCAGCACGGTGTGCTCGGGCAGCTGGTCCTCGACGGCGTCGAAGGCCTCGCGGAACTTGTTCTGAATATAGAGCTGTGCCGGCAGCAGCCACTCCTCCATGGTCTTGGAGACCACGGAACGAACCTGCGGGTTCTGGGCGAGCTTGGCGGTGTAGGTCTTCATAAAGTCGAGGTAGGCCGGCAGGTCAAAGTAGAGGTTGTCTACCGGGCGCAGCTCGGGCACCTCGCCGGTGAGCTGGCTCTTGGGCGCGATGAGCTCCTCGGGCTCAAACTGGTGACCCAGGTCGCACTCGTCGGCATAAGCCTTCTCGGACTTGCAGCCCTGGATGGGGCAGCGGCCGATCACCTGGCGGCCGTTGAGGAACGTGCCGGCCTTGGCGTCGTAGAACTGCAGCGTGGAGCGCTTGGAGATGGTGCCCTGTTCGTGCAGACGCTCGATAATCTCGGCGGTCACCTCGTTGTGAATCTGCGCAGCCGGCTCAAGGCCCGAGCCGCCGTAGATATCGCAGCTGATGTTGTAGTTGTTGAGGGTCGCGGCCTGGCGGGAGTGATTGGACTCGACGTACTCGTTAATGGACTTGTCGTAGCCCTCGTTCTCCTTGAGCTTGCGGTAGCTCTCCATGATGGGCGAGCCGTAGCAGTCGGTGCCCGAGGTGAAGATGACGTTCTCGCGGCCCAGACGGTCGCGCAGGAAGCGGGCGAAGAAGTCGGCCGGGACAAAGACGCCGCCGACGTGGCCAAAGTGAAGGCCCTTGTTGCCGTAGGGCTCGCCGGCGGTAACGATGGCGCGGCGAGGCCAGCTGGGACGGTCGTTCATGGAGTATTTGGATGCCATGGGACTCCTTCGCATATGGTGAGAGCGCAGCCGGGCGTGGGGCTCGGCGGCGCGGTGGTCAATTCGTGCATATCGTTCGACATTATCGCACATGCGGACGGGTACGTGGCAGGGGCGCTATCCTAAGATGCTATGAATGAGATTTCCAACATACATGCGTTTGAAGACGAGGATTTTCTGCACGCCTGCTTTGTGTGGGGGATGGCCGTGCTCGGCGCATTTGCTGTGTGCTTGGTGCCGGTGTTTATGCTGATGGGCGGGCCTGCGGACTTGGATGCGGCTGACGCGGGCGGCTGGACCACGGTCTTGGGCTGGATAGTCGGCTTAGCTGCGGTTTCGGCGGCGTCATTTGCCGTGCACGAGCTGGTGCACGGTGTGTTTTTTAAGCTGGTGGCGCCCGCGGGCGCGCAGGTGACCTTTGGGGCGAATCGCGAGACGGCGATGATCTATGCCTGCGCCGAGGGCGTGGTGTATTCGCGCCGGCGGTACGTGGCAGTTTGCCTGGCGCCGACGGTTGTTGTGACGACAGCGTTTGCCCTGGGGTTTGCGTTCTCGGGCTATCCGCTGCTGTGCTACCTGGCGGCCGGCTTGCATTTGTCGGGCTGTGTGGGCGACTGGTACTACGTGCGAACCATTCTGCGCGATCGCCGCATTGTTGCCTGCGAGGACACGTCCTTTGGCGTGCGCTTTTTCGCAAAGTAGTCTTTTTGGAATGATTTTTCTGGGACGGGGATTAAAAAATCATTGCGGGAGAGGAGATGTTGATGAAGCCGTTGTTGTTGCACGCTTGCTGCGCACCGTGCTCGCTTGAGCCGGTCCGCCTGCTGCGCGAGGAGGGGTTTGAGCCCACAATCTGCTGGACCAACCCCAATATTCAGCCGCACGATGAATGGCAGCGTCGCCTGGACGAGCTGCGCCGGTGGTGTGCCGAAGGCGGCATCGAGCTCGTCGAGGCGGGGGAGGACCGGGAGCGCTGGGAGGCCGGCGTGGCCCCGCTGGGCGCCGGTCGAGCCCGTCGCTGTCGCGCATGCTATGCCCTGCGTCTGGCCGAGGCGTGCCGTGTGGCCCAGGAGCGCGGGTTTGAGTTTGTGGGCACGACGCTCGCCGTCTCGCCGTACCAGTTGTTCGAAACCTGCAATGATGTGTTGGAGCGTCTGGCTGCCGCCCGCGGTCTCACCCCGGTGATTCGCGATTTTCGCCCGTATTACCCCGAGGCGACACGCCGTTCGCGCGAGCTTGGCATGTATCGGCAGAACTACTGTGGTTGCCGCTTCTCGGCTGTCGAGGCGGCCATGGACCGCGCCCGTATCCGCGACGAGCGCAAAGCCGCCAAAAAGTAGTTCATTTGGGCTGGGGCTTTGAGCTGTCTGTGCGGTACGGTCGTTTTTGGGAAAGTCGATTTAATTAAGCGTATGATCGTGGCTCGCTTGATACCAAACGACGACTCCTATGATTCTAATCCTCCGTTTGTTAAACATCAGATCCGGACTTGCTGTTGCATATGAATGGGACGACAGCACAATCATGTCGTTTCCTTCTGCAAATCGCCTAATTACCGGTGTTTTACCGTCTGCGAGCGCCAATACGGCACAGCCGTTCCAAGGCTTTGCGGTGGTATCGACAAGTAGTAAGCTGCCGGGAGGGTAAATGCGGGACATTTCGTCACCTTTGATTTTAACGAAAACGCTATGTGGGTGACGCTTGGCTACGTCTACAGGCGCGCAAGCATTTTGTTGGCTGTGCGTGATGCGGCGCTTTTGCGATTCGATATCGATGACGGGAAATGCGCCCTCCATTTCGTGGATAGCAGGGTCTTCGTCGGTGACGATTCTTTTATTTGCGAGCTTTACGGCCAAACCGTTTTCCTCGCCAACAAGTTCATCGCGGGTGCAACCGAAGAGCGCTTGTAACTTTTCAATATGGCGCTCACGGGGGGCATACCGACTTTTTTCCCAACGACAAACGGTCTCTTTAGATACCCCCAACATCTCTGCAAGTTGCGCCTGACCAAGATGCTCCATGGTGCGGAGTTTACGAATATTTGCCCCGAAGCCCATGGCTATAGATCCTCTCGCCACAGAGGGAGGCATAGACAGTTTGTGCCACCATAGCCTTTGGTGAGCTCGTCAATGGATAACGGGAATAATTCCATTCCTGCTTTCTCAAGCGCTTCGTTGGTCCAAACGTTTTCTTCATATACGCATAGTTTTCCTGGCGAGAGTGCAAGGATAGACGTTGCGTTGTTCCGGCGCTCTCTTTCGTAGGCGGTTTGATTCCCGCCTCCGCAGTCAATTACTTTTATTGGTTCGCAACAGGCTGCAGAGAGTATTTCCGGAATCGTGCGATCGATAGGAGTGATCGTAAGGCCCTTTCCGGATCGTTTTAGTTGAATGCTGTATGCATCAACGGCATTGCATATCTCACGATCGATGAGGAACGCGTCGTGATCAATTCTACTTATGAACGTATCGAGGTGGATACGCAGCCCGTCAGAGGGGACTCGAATCGCAATTAGCTCGGTGGTCTGGAATTTATTTGAGGTCAGGAGCTCTTTGGCAAGTGACTCGACGGCGGCGGGTTCAGTTCGGTCAGAGATTCCAACTAATATTGTCTTAGCACTGATAACAAGAATGTCTCCGCCTTCGATATGGTAACTACTCCTGTTCAAATCACATACTGGGGTTTCTCCCATGATCTTGTGGTGGGTGAATATCTGCCGGTATAAGGCGACCTCACGATCACGCTCAGGCCAATACATATGATTTAGGATGATGCCGTCTCCGACTACCACAGCAGGATCACGAGTGAAAAAAAGCGTGTTGAGGGGATTGACCAAGAGCGAGGCGGGGTCAAATTGCTCGTGCACGAGCGCCCGTAGTGTTTCCGATTGGTTTGAACATAGCTCAGTGTCTCCAAAGCGAATGCCGTTAAGTACTATATTCACCAATTCCTGGGTGTTCTTAGCGTTCTCAAACAGCTGGGTTATTGTCTCGAGGAACTCTCTGCCTGTTGCCCCACTGCAACGGAGGTAGTCATCAATAAAATATTTAAGTGATTGGGGCTCAGTTTCAAGTGAGTCTTCGAGAAGGTCCCTAATTTCAATGGTTTCAACGCCATGTTTCTCAAGCAATTGAACCATGGAATCGTGCTCATATATTGCTTTGTCGAGGTCAAAACGACCGCTCCATTTTCGCAGGGAGAAAACTTGGCTGAAGTCGGCATCAGGGTAGTTTTGTGTTTCAGCTCCTGGTCGATGGACAAGTACGGCTTTTAAATGACCGATTTCATTTGTTATGTGTACGCCTTGCATGTCTGTCTCCTGTCCTGCTGGTTTTTATATAAGGCTAAGGCAGGTTCCTTGTTGTGTTGCGGAAAAGTTAAAAGACGTATGTAATTGATAAATAACATCAATTTTAAATATCAGATTGATTAATAACGTCACTTTAGCTGCCGTTCATAGGTGAAAAGCGACACGATGGCGATGATTGGCCGACCACCGCTGAGCAACCTCATACATTTATGGTGCCAGCTGGATAGATGGGAAAAGGAATGAAGGAGGAGATATGGCAGCGGAAAGTTCGAAAGGCATCAAGCAGTTCAAGGTCCCGCACGTATATGCGGTCATCTTTGCACTTATGGTCATCTTCGCTGTTCTCACGTGGATTGTTCCCTCTGGGTCCTATCAGCGTCAGGAGGTGAACGGTCGTGAAGTCACTGTCGCAGGTACGTATGAGCAGAGTGAAAAGACATATATTGACGAGGAAACCGGGGATGAAGTAGATCTCAGACAAGGCGTCTTCGATGTTCTTCAGGCTCCAACGCGCGGTATACAAGAGGCAATTGAGGTCGTTGCATTCATCTTGATTGTGGGCGGTTCGTTTCAGGTTATTACTAAAACGGGCGCTATCACGAGCGGAATGGGTCGTGTCGTTCGCCGCTTTAAGAACAAAGACATTCTAATTATTCCTATTGCGATGGTTCTCTTTGCATTGGGCGGAACGAGCTTTGGCATGGCGGAAGAAACTCTCCCGTTCTTTGCGATCTTCATGCCAATTATGATGGCTATGGGCTTCGACTCGATGACGGCGTTCATGGTCGTGTTCGTTGGAGCGCGCACGGGTTACATCGCCTCAACGATTAATCCGTTTAATGTTCTCATTGCGCAAGGTATTCTTGGTATTCAGGGCAACCCCCAGCTGTGGCTGCGTATGATTGCCTGGGTTGTTTTGACCGCCGTTGCAATTACTTGGGTTGTCCTCTATGCACGAAGGGTAAAGAAGAACCCTGAGTCATCGATCACATTTGAGGATGATATCGCCAAGAAAGTCGAGTTCGCTGCCGATGAATCTGCCCTTGACGCGGAATTTACGGGTCGTCAAAAAGGCGTGCTTGCGGTATTTATCGCTGGAATGTGCCTTATCATCTGGGGACTTGTGACCCAGGGCTGGTATATGAACGAGATTTCTGCGGTCTTTTTGGCCATGGGCCTGTTGGCTGGTGTTATTGCGGGCTTTAGTCAGGACGTCATCGCTCAGGAATTTGTTGCGGGTATCGCTGACTTTGCTTTCTCGGCAATTGTCGTTGGACTTGCGCGTGGCATCCTTGTCATTGCCTCTGACGGCATGATCATTGATACCATCCTCAATGCGCTCGCTACTGGTCTGGGCGGCATCCCGGCGGTTCTCTTTACTACGCTTCTTTATGCGGTTGAGAACCTCCTGGCGATTCTGGTTCCCAGCTCATCTGGCCTTGCAGCACTGACCGCTCCCATTTTTGGACCTTTGACCGAACTCATGGGCCTTAATCCCGAGGCTGCCGTGTGGGCTCTCTCCATGGGTAGCGCGACGATGTCTTTGATCTGTCCTACTAGCGCCATTCTTGTAGCGGGTTTGGGCGTGTGTAAGATCAAACTTGGCCAGTGGTGGAAGACCGTTTGGAAATTCTTCTTGGTCGTGTCGCTCATCAATATCGTATTCGTAGCAATCTCGGGACTTATTGCCCTGTAGGTTTCATGGCTGAAATGGAGTAACAGGAATGTCTAAAGGACTGAATGTACACAGCGAGATTGGTAAGCTCAAGAAAGTTGTGCTTCACCGCCCCGGTCGTGACCTTGTGAACGTAAAGGCGGAAGAGTTCGAGGATGTCTGGATTCACGACTGTTTCTATCTTGATGTGGCTCAAAAGGAGCATGATGCCTTTGCGGATCTTCTGAGGAGCGAAGGTGTTGAGGTTCTCTATATGGAGAAACTCGTTGCTGAGGCGCTGGATGCATGCCCCTCGGCTCGCGCTGAGTTTACCGATACATTTATGGCTGAGAGCGGGATTGTCAATCCTCTGCTTGAGCAGGCTGTTCGTGAAAAGCTCGACGCTATTTCAGATTCGTATCAGTTTGTACTTGAGGCTATGGGGGGGTATCGTTATCGTGACCTTGAGCTGCCTCGCGTCTCGACTACGCTTAGTATGATGGATAATGAGGATGCGAAGCCCGATGATTTGGTGTTGAAGCCTCTTCCGAGCTCGTATTTCTCTCGCGATCCTCTTGCTTCCGTGGGCAAAGGCGTTCTGCTTCACCATATGTATTGGAAACAGCGAGATCGTGAAGTGCCCTTCTATGAAGCGATTTTCAAATACCATCCCGATTATGTAGGGACTCCGATTTGGTACGACCATAAGAATCCCTGGCATATCGAGGGCGGTGATGTGCTTAACATTAACGCTCATACCTTGGCTATTGGAATTAGCCAGCGAACTGAGGCGGCTGCGATTGAGGAGCTTGCAAAGAATTTGTTCTGGGGATCTGGGAATTCTGAGATCGATACCGTTTACGCTATTAAAATCCCCAACGGCTATGCTTACATGCATCTTGACACCGTTTGCACCATGGTGGATTTCGATAAGTTCACAGTTTATCCCGGTATTTTTGAGACCCTTCGTGTTTATCGTCTGACTCGTGGTGACTCTGAGGGAATGGTCGCTGTTCAAGAGATTGATGACACGCTTGAACATATTCTTGAAATGGCTACTGGCGTGGAGAAGGTGCAGCTTATTGAGTGCGGTGCCGGCGATATGGTTGAGGCATCTCGCGAGCAGTGGAACGACGGGTCGAACACTCTTGCCGTTGCTCCTGGTAAAGTCTGTGTTTACGAGCGCAATGTTGTCACAAATGATGAGCTCTACAAGAACGGTTTGGAACTTTTGGTCGTTCCCTCCGAGGAGCTGTCCCGCGGTCGTGGCGGCCCGCGCTGCATGAGCATGCCCTTCTGGCGCGAAGATATTTAGTTGCAAATCCACTGTGATAGGAGATGGCGAATATGGGTGTTAACATCGCTGGGCGCAGTTTTCTGAAGCTGCTTGATTACACGACGGAAGAGATTGAGTATCTGCTTGAGCTTTCTGCTAACTTCAAAAGCATGAAGCGTGCCGGTGTTCCGCATAAATACCTTGAAGGTAAGAATATTGTTTTGCTATTTGAGAAGACTTCCACGCGTACTCGTTGCGCCTTCGAAGTTGGTGCACTTGACCTTGGCATGGGTGTAACTTATTTGGATCCGGGCTCGTCCCAGATGGGCAAAAAGGAGTCGATTGAGGACACGGCTCGCGTCCTTGGCCGCATGTATGACGGAATTGAATACCGCGGCTTTGAGCAGACGAAGGTTGAGGAGCTTGCTGCAAAAGCTGGAGTTCCCGTTTGGAATGGGCTGACTACTGAATTTCACCCGACTCAAGTGCTTGCCGATATTCTGACCATGCGTGAAGAGTTTGGAGAGATTAAGGGCAGGAAACTTACATTTTTTGGTAAGGCGGCCGGAAACGTCGCCGATTCGCTCATGGTCATTTGCGCTAAGCTCGGCATTAACTACTGTTCTTGCGGCCCAATCGGGGGAAATTCGGAGGGGGCTACATCCTATGACCCTGAACTCCTTACAGAATGTAGTCGTATTGCGGCCGAGCATGGATCGACGATTACCATTACAGAGGATATTGAGGAAGGCGCTCGTGATGCCGATGTAATTTACACGGATGTTTGGGTTGGCATGGGTCAGCCCGCAGAGCTGTGGGAAAGCCGCATTAAGCTCATGTCGCCGTATCGTGTGACCGCTGAGGTGATGTCTATGGCAAAGCCCGAAGCGATTTTCCTCCACTGCCTTCCGAGCTTCCACGATACTAATACTACTGTTGGTGCCGAAATTGCTGAGAAGTTTGGAGTCACTGAAATGGAAGTCACGGACGAGGTTTTTGAGTCCGATAAATCTCGTGTTTTCCAAGAAGCGGAGAATCGCATGCATACGATTAAGGCGGTGATGTACGCAACGCTTAAGTAGCGGGGCGTTGAGAAAACAGTCGCAAATCTGTTTGCCATACTATATTTCTCTCAACAAGCTGATAGGATACAGGGGAGAATGATGCGCGCGTCAGTCGATTTTTTCGACTGACGCGCTTTGTGAAAGAGGCAAAGATGCGTACCGATGATTTTGACTACAACCTTCCTGAGGAACTGATCGCCCAAGCTCCAGCCGAGCCGCGCGATTCCTGCCGATTGCTGGTGGTGGATCGCAAGGGCTCTCAGGCGGGAACGCCGCTAAAGCATGGCGGTACCGTTGAGCACCGCATCTTCCGCGACATCATCGACTATATCGAGCCGGGCGACGTGCTCGTCATCAACAAGACGCGCGTGATGCCGGCCCGTCTTATCGGTCGCAAGGCGGGCTCGGGTGGCGTGGTCGAGACACTGCTGCTCAAGCGCCGCGAGGATGTTGACCCGCTGGGTCACGTTTGGGAGTGTCTGGTCAAGCCGGGCAAGCGCCTGAAGCCCGGTGCTCATATTGAGTATCGCGCCGGTGGCGCCCATGCGCCCGAGGGGGCTCCCGTGGTGCTGACGGCCGAGGTTGTCGACTTTGTCACCGATAGCCGCGGCGGCCGCCTGGTGCGTTTTGAGCCGGCCGGCTGCAATGCCGCCGGCGAGCCGCGCACGCTCGACGAGGCCATTCACGCCGCCGGTCACGTGCCGCTGCCGCCCTACATTACCGATTACGAGGGCGATCCCGAGAAGTACCAGACCGTCTACGCCATGAAGGAGGAGCACTCGGCTGCCGCTCCCACGGCGGGTCTGCACTTTACGCCCGAGCTCATGGCCGCTATCGAGGCCAAGGGTGCCAAGTTTGCCGCCGTCGAGCTCGAGGTGGGTATCGATACCTTCCGTCTGGTGGAGGAGGACGACCCCACGCAGCACGTGATGCACACCGAGCGCTACCACGTGTCGCAGGAGGTTGTCGATGCCGTGCACAAGGCCAAGGCCGAGGGTCATCGTGTGATCGCCGTCGGCACCACCGCGGTGCGCTCGCTCGAGAGCGCGTTTGACGCGGACGCGCCGGTGTCCGATCCGGCTGTGACGGCGCGCTATTTTGAGGGCCGCGAGGACGGGGCCGACACGCTCGGCCGCGGCGACATCGTGGTGCGCGAGAACGCGACAACGCAGCTCTACCTCATGCCCGGCTCGACCTATCACGTGGTCGACGCGCTGATCACGAACTTCCACGTGCCGCGCTCCACGCTCATGATGCTCGTGAGCGCACTTGCCACCCGCGACCAGATCATGGATGCCTACGCTGCTGCTATCGAAGAACGTTACCGCTTCTTCAGCTTCGGCGACGCGATGCTCATTTTGTAAGTTACGCGGTTCTACGAACCGCGTAACTGCTCGACGCTGCGCGGGCCGCATTTGGACAATCTGACGTTCAACTTCAAGGGCGCGACCAGAAGGTCAGCGCCCTTTCGTTTCACGTCACCTTGCCTCAAATGCGACCCGCTCGCTGACTCTGCCATAACATCGGCATTTCTTTGGTTGTCGATGTAGTCATTGGGGACGTTCTTGTTCGACTGGTCGTTTAAGAACGTCCCCAATGACTACCTTGCATCAATCTAATAAGTTGCGGTGAGATAGTTCTTGAGCTGGCCTTTTTTGAGGCTAAACAGGAACTATCTCACCGCAACTGCGTTGAGCGTTTTTTGGCAGCCGGTTTACTTGCTTGCGAACAGCCAGACTAGGATGATCACTAGGATTGCGGCGACGATGCAGACGATGGCGCCGGTGAATTTGATGCGTGAGTCGCGGGTACGCTCGCGCACCGCGTCCTCGGTGGCCTCGAGCTGGGCGACTTCTCGCTCGGTCTCGGCGTGTTCGGCTTTGTCTCGGGCCAAGGACCCTGCAAGCGACTCAGTGATCTTTGGGTGGTCGTGTACCTCGGTCGCCTGTTCGATAATCGACTGCGCATGCGCGGCATCTGCTTGGGCGTTGGCGATGCTCTGCTCTTGGTCGCGGCGTGCCTTGTCCTCGGCAGCGATCTTCTCGTGCAGTTCGCGCTGACGCGTCGCGGCGGCAGTCTTCGCCGTCTGCAGCTCGTCGCGCGCGGCATCAGCCTCAGTCGTCACGGCTTGGTGCGCGCGTTTGGCTTCGGCAATGGGGGCTTGAGCCTGCTCGACGGCCTGCTCGGCTGCGGCAAGCGAGTGCTCAAGGTCGGCGGTGATGCGCGGGACATCTTCTTCGGCTTTACGCAGGGCATCTGCCGTGTCGGAGATCTGCATCGAGAGCTCGCTGGTGCGCACCGTATAGTTGGCGGGATTTGCCGAGGGATTGCGTTGCAGCTCGGCATACTCATGACGCAGCGTCTCGAGCTGGGCGCGCGTGGCGTCGACGGTTTGTTGTGCGGCGGCAATGCCGGCGTCTCGCTCGGCCTTCACCTTGTCGCGGATGCGCTTGGAATCCTCAAGACGTCGAATGAGGCGGTTGCCGGTCTCGCGCGAGCTCGCCTCGCGGGCCTCCACGGCATCGAGCGCGGCTTTCAGCCGGAGCTCAGTCGCGTCATCCTCTGTCTTCATTTGTTCGAACTGACTCTTGAGCTCTGTCGCTTTGGCGGCGTGGGCATCACGGTCAATCTCGGCGGCCGCTGCAGTCTTTTGGGCCGTGGCAATCGCCTGGCGCTGGTCGGCGACGATCTGGTCGTAGCGGCCTGCGATATCCTGGCGCGTCTCGAGTTCCTCGGCCTGATCGGCAATGCGCTGCTCAAGTTCGGTCAGATGGGCGCGGGCATCGGCAAGTGCCTTTTTCGCGGCGTTCATCTCGCGCATGGCCGAGGCACCCTGGGCGATAAAGGTGCCCACGGCGTTCGCGGTGTTCGAGACAGCGGTCCCCAGATCGCGACTCGCGGCGGGGGAGTGGGGGACGGTCGGGCGAGTGGTGTCGGCAGCGTCCGCATCGGCAGTCTGCGGCGCGGCGATATTGCCGGTACCGCCCTCGACCACAGAAAAGCCTGCTACGTGCGGATCGACCGCATCGGCGCCAATCGTGGGGTGCTCGAGCTGCAGAAATGAGGGCATGGTGCTGCCCTGGTCGGCAACCGGAGTCTCGCCGGGCACAAAGGTCGAGGCCGCCTCGGCGGCCTCCTCTTCCTCGGCATCAATATCGGCATCGGCGACGGCGTCTTTCATCGCTTTGACAGCATCCATCATGGAGTCCATGACGGCATCGAGCTCTTCTTCCGAAGAGACCTCGATGGGGCCCGCTGCTTGCGGGACGTCGTCCTGTACAGGGGCGTCGTCCTGAGCGGGCGCATCGTCGTTTTGCTCATCGGCGTTTTCTGTTTCGGGGGTTTCCGCCGTAGCGCTTTCGTCCAAGATGGGGTCGTCGATGTCGATACCATCGCAGGTCACAGCGTCAGTATCTGCGGTGACGTCTGCGGGATCATCAATATGCTGTTGAGTCTGGGGGTCCAGCTCGTCTGTCATAGGCATGTGCTCCTCATCGTTGTTTGTCACCCTATGATAAAGTCTCGCGCCGACATCCCGCGCGCCGCAGCAAAGTTTCAAAACGTGTTCGATGGCTCGTCGCGTTAACAAAAACTCGGCCGTTCTATTCAATTTTTACTTGACAATCCCTTCGCCGAACGACGTGGTGCCGTTCGCCTACCGCGGTCTTTTATTTTCGCTTGAACACGCTAAAGTTGCATCTCAGCTTTTGGCGCGTTTATTTGGATGCGCGCAGTCGGCGGGTGCGCCCGTCGCGATTTGAAAGGACTTTATATGGGACTTTTCACTGGTAAGACCGTGATCGTCACCGGCGGCGGCAAGGCCACGCTTAAGGACGGCTCCGCTGGCTCCATCGGTTACGGCATCGATATCGCTTTTGCAAAGGAGGGCGCGAACCTCGTTATCACCGGCCGCAACGTCGCCAAGCTCGAGGCCGCCAAGGAGTCCCTCGAGGCCGAGTACGGTGTCAAGGTTCTGCCTGTTCAGGCCGATGTTTCGGCTGGTCAGGACAACGAGGCTGTCGTCCAGAACGTTATCGACAAGGCCATTGAGGAGTTCGGCCGCATCGACGCCGTCGTCAACAATGCTCAGGCCAGCGCCTCGGGTGTGACCATCGCCGACCATACCATGGATCAGTTTAACCTAGCCATTTATTCCGGTCTGTATGCCACCTATCTGTACATGCAGAAGGCCTATCCGCACCTGAAGGAGACCAAGGGCTCCGTGGTCAACTTTGCCTCGGGCGCCGGCCTGTTTGGCAACTATGGTCAGTGCAGCTATGCCGCCGCCAAGGAGGGCATCCGTGGTCTGACTCGCGTTGCCGCCAACGAGTGGGGCAAGGACGGCATCAACGTCAATATCGTTTGTCCGCTTGCTTGGACCGCTGCGCTCGAGAACTTCCAGGATGCCTATCCCGAGGCGTTCAAGGCCAATGTCCACATGCCGCCGGCAGGCCACTACGGCGACGTCGAGAAGGAAATCGGCCGCGTTGTCGTTCAGCTCTGCGGTCCCGACTTTAAGTACATGAACGGCGAGACTGTCACCCTCGAGGGTGGCATGGGCCAGCGGCCTTAGGGGTTACGCGGTTTTTTCAAACCGCGTAACGGCTCGACGCTGCGCGGTCACCAGGGCGACAACTTGTCATTCAAAGAGGGCGGCATGACCAGAAGGTCTATGCCGCCCTCTTTTCATGCCAATTTGTTCGCCCTGGCGACCGCTCGCTGACGTCGCCAGAGCATCGGCGTTGCCTTGGCTGTTGGAGATGATCTCGTAGTCGTTGGGGACGTTCTTAAATGACTAGCTATAAGGGACACTCTTGCCGGCACTTGGGGACAGTCCCTAAGTGCCGGCAGATTGGGACACTTCTTTGCAAGATGGCGCTGAAGATTGTCCTCGACGACTAGTCGTTTAATGCATCAGTTTCTGTCGAGTCGGTGCGGTTTGCTGGTTGCCCGTATAATGGTCTGCGTATGAACCGCAACCAAGGAGTTCCAGTTTATGGACCAGAACCTTTTTAAATTCGACCTGATCGCCGAGGACCCGACGACGCATGCGCGTGCCGGCGTGCTGCACACCCCGCACGGCGACATCGAGACGCCGATCTTTATGCCCGTGGGCACCAAGGCAAACGTCAAGGGCATTCCTACCGAGACCGTCAAACAGCTCGGCGCCCAGATCGTGCTTGCCAATACCTATCACCTGTCCATGCGTCCCGGCGAGGACACCATCGCCGAGCTGGGCGGCCTGCACAAGTTTATGAACTGGCACGGCCCCATCCTCACCGATTCGGGCGGCTTCCAGGTGTTCAGCCACAACGATGCCGTCAAGCTCACCGACGAGGGCGTGCGCTTTATCGTCAACGACTATGACGGCCGTCATGTGTTCTGGACGCCCGAGGACAACATGGAAATCGCCATGAAACTCGGCTCCGACATCTGCATGCAGCTGGACCAGTGCCCGGGCTATCCCGCCACGCGCGCCTACGTTGAGCGCGCCGTTGAGCTGTCGAGTATGTGGGCCGAGCGCTGCTATAAGGCGCATACCCGCGACGACCAGGCGCTCTTTGGCATTGTTCAGGGCGGCATGCACCTAGATCTGCGCCTGCGCTCGCTGCGCCATTTGGAGGAGTGCGGCGACTTCCCCGGTTACGGCATCGGCGGCTACTCGGTGGGCGAGGACCACGAGACCATGTTCGAGACCCTGGCACCGCTCGTAAGCGAGTACATGCCCAAGCACAAGCCGCGCTACCTGATGGGCGTCGGCAACCCCACCACCCTCGTGCGCGGTGTGGGCGTGGGCATCGACATGTTCGACTGCGTGCTGCCGACGCGCACCGGCCGCATGGGCACAGCGTTCTCGAGCGAGGGTCGCCTCAACTTCCGCAACGCGCGTTTTGCGCACGACGACGGCCCCATCGATCCCACCTGCACCTGCCCGGTGTGCACGGGCGGCTACAGCCGCGCGCTCATTCGCCACATGGTCACGCAGAAGGAGATGCTCGGCGGCATTCTGCTGTCGATGCACAACATCTACTACCTGCTCAACCTTATGCAGCGTGCCCGCCAGGCCATTATCGAGGGCCGTTACGGTGCATTCGTGAGCGACTGGATGAACAGTCCTGCTGCGGTGGATTACTAAGGGCGACAGGCACGCTTGCAGAGCGTGGGCAACGGCAAAGGTTGAGCGGCAGCTGCTCGTCACATTCGCTGACGCCGGCTGCGCGACCGCTGACCGATGCCTTGCAAGCGCTTGATGCAACGTGGGTACCATACCGAATAGTTGATGTTCGGGCGGGTGTTTGGCGCATGGCGTCGACCCCGCCCGCTTTTCTTTTTCTCGATAGGAGTACCCATGATTAAGAATGAGAACGTCGAGGGCGAGCCGGCCTACGACGAGACGTACCGACGCGGTCCCGTGGTCATGCGCGGTCCCATGATTCCTAAGGACAACACCTACGCCAACCTGCTGGCGCCCGAGGAGTCGACCGACTGGTTGCATGCCGATCCGTGGCGCGTGCTGCGCATTCAGGCCGAGTTTGTCGATGGCTTCGGCGCGCTTGCCGAGCTTGGTCCTGCGGTGACCATCTTCGGTAGCGCCCGCACGCCCAAGACCGATCCGCTTTACAAGGCGGCGCGCACCGTCGGGCGCAAAATCGCCCAGCGCGGCGTGGCGGTTATCACCGGCGGCGGTCCCGGCATCATGGAGGCGGCCAACAGGGGAGCGGCGAGTGTCAACGGCAAGTCAGTTGGCCTGGGCATTGAATTGCCGCACGAGCAGGGGCTCAATAAATACGTGAACCTCGGCATGGACTTCCGTTACTTCTTTGTGCGCAAGACCATGTTCGTCAAATACAGCTCGGGTGCCATCGTGTTTCCCGGAGGTTTTGGTACGCTCGACGAAATGTTTGAGGTGCTCACGCTGGTGCAGACACACAAGGTCAAGCGCATGCCGCTCGTTTTGGTGGGAACCGAGTACTGGCAGGGCCTGTTCGACTGGCTCAACGGCCCGGTGATGGACGCCGGTATGATCAGCCCGCTCGATCCCGAGCTCGTGCATATCACCGACGACCTCAACGAAGCCGTCGACATCGCCCTGAGCGGGCTGATGTAGGGCGCTGTGACTGTTGTTATAGTAATGTGAACGGCATACTGATGCTATTTAACATCAGTATGCCATCAAAACGGGGTATACTGATGCAAAAGACGAGGCGAGGAGGTCGCGTATGTCTACTGCAACGGTTAAGCCTACGACGGTTCGCATCGAAGAGGGGCTCAAGGAACAGGCGACTGAGTTCTTGGATTCGGTCGGCCTCAGCCTCAATTCCTATCTCAATCTTGCCGTTCGGCAGCTTGTAAATCAGCGAAAGATTCCTTTTGAGATTGTAGGAAGGGCGGAGGTGCCCAACGAGGCGACGAGGCGTGCCATGGTGATCGCCGAGGCTCATGAGTTGGGGATTTTGCCGGACGATAGCCCGTCATTCAACAACGCTGATGAGCTTATGTCATTCCTCGATGAGGAATAGCGATGTTCGAGATTAAAGTCGAGGCTCAATTTAGGGCGGACTACAAACGAACGATGCGCATGCATCCGCAGCTAAAGAGTGAGTTTAAGGCGGCAGTCGCAGAGCTTGCAGCTCACGGCTCGCTTCCCGCGGAATATGGCGCCCATGAGCTTTCAAACCCGGGCGGAAACTGCAACGGCCACATCGATTTCCACCTATCCGATGGCTTGGTCGACGTGGTCGTTCTCTACTTACCGCATAAGACTAATCCTGTGATCCGGCTGGTCAGAATGGGCTCGCATGAGGAGCTGTTCCAGGGCCCGCAGGGCTGATTGCCGATTTCTAAGTTGCGGTGGAATAGGGATTGGTTGACGGCTAATAAGTCAAAAACAGTCCCTATTTCACCGCAACTGCTGGGGGTACCCCGTTCGTCGCCGCGGCCTCCGGTTCCACTTTTCGCTGAATTTCGCTCAAAAGCTCGGCTGCGACTTCGCTGCTTTTGAAACGAATGCTGCAGTCTTCTTTCTTTGGGAAAGCCAGCAACGGAATAGCTCCGTACCAGACAGTTTCCTCGTCAATCACTGATGCGCACAGGCGTCCTTCGGCTTTGATGAGATAGTTGACGTTCATCTCGGCAAAAATCGCTTTCACGTCATCGCGTGGAGTTGAAGCAATAGAAATCTCAAGGGCAATTCCACGGGTAGCGGCATCCGCGAGTGCAGCGGCGAGCTTTTCAAGGCATGCGGCGGACGCGTAGGGTGCGGCAATAAAAATGCTTTTCGATGCGTTCTCGATGTCATTCACTAAAGCCTCCACGGCTCTTGCCGACCTAACGAGGATGTTTCGATCGTCCTGTCTGTTGTCGTTTGCCGCAAAGACTTCATACCCCAGCTTGGCGTAGGTCTTGAGCCTCTTTTGGTACATGCGCGCGAACATGGGTATCGACAGGTCAACATAGTCGAATATCTCAACCCGCTGTTTGCCCTCGTGGCTTCTGTGTAGCCTACCTGCCTGCTGCGTTATGCTGCCGTCCCAAGATATTGGAGTGGCAATGAGCAAAGTGTCAAGGTAAGACAGGTCGAAGCCCTCGCCCAGAAGACTTTCAGTTGCGACGATGATTCGATGATCATGCTCAAAGCTGGGAAGACTCTTCAGTATTGCTTTTCTTTCTTTGGCGTCGATTTCTCCGGTTAAGAGTATGGGTTCGTGTCCACGGCTTTGAAGTAGCCTGCATAGCTCTTCGGCATGCTTTTTTCTTTTAGATAGCACAAGCGGATGCCGGCCGTTTGATGCGGCCTCGAGGGCGTCCTCGATAATTGCTTCGTTTCTCGCGGCGTGTACACACAGGAGATCGAGAATTTGGTTAAAGGATGCTCCTGGTCCGTAGGTGGGTAATCGAATTCCGGTGAAACGCGGTCTAACAATGCGCTGAATCCCCTGTTGGATTGCTTGCGTTTTTGGATCGACGACATAGCGAACCGGGCCGCAGAGCATCGAGAGTGCCCGCGTGAGTCCGTCCGAACGCTCGGGCGTTGCGGAAAGGCCATATACATATTTGGCAGGAGCGGACTTGAGGACAAGCTCAAGCTGTGGCGCGGCCGCATGGTGGCATTCGTCACAGATGATGAGACTGTAATCGCGAACGAACTCCTTGGCTAATGACTCGCCGGTTTGGGGATCCTTGCCGGATAGCGACTGGAATGAAGCAATGTCGATGAGACGGCTTATGGCGGTCTTGCCTCCTCCGATTTGCCCAATGAGCGGAGGCTGTCTTTTGCTGATTCGTCCCTTTGGGGTTCGGACGGGCTCTCTGTTGTCCGTGATGTCGAGAAATCGTTCGAGTTGGGATTTCCATTGGGCAATGAGCGCAGTTTTAGGAACGATGACGAGCGTTGGAAGACCAATGGCAGCAATAAGATAAGCTCCGATGACGGTTTTGCCGAACCCCGTCGGTGCGGACATGATCCCGTCTTCATAGCTGAGCATCTGTTCAGCGACAATTTGCTGTTCAGGGCGAAGAGTCCCTTTAAATGCCATCGCAATTGGATGGCTCGACTTGCGTTTGTCTGAATAGTGGGCAGAAACGCCGGCTTCTTGAAGCAGCCGCTCAAGTTGAACCTTGCAGCCTCTGGGAATCGCGACGTAGCCATCTCTAAGTTCGCTGAGGTCTATGAACCGCGGTTTGCCGAATACCGATTGATGCATAGATTGTGCGCGGAAGAATTCTGGGTTGGCAAATGTTGCAAGCCTGCGGACTTCCATTTGAGCTGCGGGACTCAGAGATTTTTCGGGGATATAGAGCATATCGGTCTGCGTGACGGACAGCGATGACGGGAAGTCCCGCGGTGTGAGCGGAAGCCGCTTTCGCAGTCTCTGGGAATGTGGCACACCGGTGTTTGCCGCCGCAACAGCTGCTATTCCATGTGACCTATTTTCGATGCTCTCGATCAGATTTTGCACCGTCACGCGCGGGATTAACTGGATTTGCGAAAGGTAAAGCCATTGATCGGGAAAGGGCTCAAATTGCTCGTCAACAAATACGCTGTTCCCTTTTCGCTGCGCTTTTCCTTGAAAAGGCAGCGCTATGAGATTTCCAAAGCCGCCCTCAGGAATGGTGGACTGCGCGGGCAGCATTCGGTCAAATGCTTTGAAGGTGATTGTCTTGTTCAGTATCGCCGCTTCGGTGATAAGGCTGCTTCCAAAATCTCGTGCGGTCTTTGCGCTGACGAGCTCTAGGAAGAAAAACCAGACATGTGCGCCGTCGCCCGATCTCGATCGCTCAACTGCGACATCGATTCCGTGGCTTTTTGCGACATGTCGAATGGCTTTCGTCGCTTCTTTCCAATCGGCTCCGTCAAAATCGATGACCAGGACTTTCGTGTTACTGTCTTTATCGAGCACATATTGGCCTATAACGTCTCGAAGCCTATCGTCATTGCCTCTGAAATGGGCGATGATCGCGGCATCGCTCAACTCGGGGAAGACGCGGCTGCTGCATTCCGTGCATTTGACTCTCTGGTGGCTTGCTTTGGGGCAAATGCCTGACTTCCACTCATTTGCGCAGGCGGGCGTATAGCCAATTCCTCCGTCTTTTCTGCGGTACCCATGAGCGTAGACATCTTTGCGACCAGTAAAGAGATTGCGGAAGAGCTCGAGTTTGTCGCGCGCTGGGCTTGCGCTGGTGACGATATCTTCGATCTGCGCCCGTCTATCGAAAGAATCGCCAGCTTTCTCCCATTCTTCCAGCGTTGTATAACGGATGTCTGGACCGCTGCTGCAGATAACGATTTGCTTGCGCGGATCCGAAGCGTGGACGACCGTTTTATTGAATTTGAATAGGGCGCTCCCGAAAAGGGCGTATTGATGCGTGCCGTTGCTCATTTGAAAGCCATTCTTATCAGCGTTCATTGGGATGAGGGTACGTCATTTCAGCTTTATGAGATACGCGACTTCGATTTTGGTTCGGTAATAGTGGGGTACCGATCCGTGAGTGGCAATCAGCCGGTGCCAAAACGTGCGGCGGCTGTTGTTAAAGGTTTTTGACGGCTATGGGGCGGGTTGGCGGCGTGGGGAGGGGTTTTCGAATGACCCCGTGGTCAAATAACGTCAAATGTGAGTACTGCTGTTAATGTAGTCTCATAACATTTGGCAAGAATAGAATACCAATTCGACATTATTCTATATATCTAACCCACCAAACACGGCATTTTGAGCCTTGGCAAGGCGTGAAATTAATCGAAACGATCGATTCCGGCGAGATTTTGCTGCTACTAATTTGGTGGCAGTACTCATATTTGCCATTTTTGTCCAGTGGGTACCGCGAGGGGGTCTGTTCGACTGGCCCAACGGCCCGGTGATGAGCGCCGGTATGATCAGCCCGCTCGATCCGGATCTGGTACACATTACTGACGACCTCAACGAGGCCGTCGACATCGCCCTGAGCGGGCTGATGTAGAGTAGCTAAAATGGGACGGGGCTAAAAAGACTGGTCTGAAACGTTTGATACCAGTCTTTTTAGCCCCGTCCCAAACGAACTGCTTCTAAGTTGCGGTGGAATAGGGATTGATTGGCGGCTAATAAGCCAAAAACAGTCCCCATTTCACCATAACTGATGTGGGCGTCCCTAGCGAGTTGGCTGGTAGCGGGGGCAGTAGCTGATGGCGATGGCGTCGACGCCTACATGGGTGGCGATGGTGCAGCCGATGGGGCCGGTGCCGGCGTCTACGTAGTCCTGGCCTGCGAGTGCCTCGTCGACAAGCTCCTGCTCCTCGGCGGCACCGGTCGTGAGCACGCGCACGCTGGAGCCCGGATGCTCGGCCAAAAACGCGAGGCAGTCTGCCATGGTGTTGGCGACGATGCGCTTGGCGCCGCGGCCCTTCTTGATGGCCTTGATCTCGCCCGACTGCCACTCCGGCGAAACGGCCAGGCGAATATTGAGCATCTGCGTGAGCTGGCCGGCGAGCTTGGGCGCGCGGCCGTTCTTAACGAGGTTCTCGAGCGTGCGGGGAATCAGCAGCAGGTGCGCGTCGGGCAGGGTCGCGCGGATCTGTGCCTCGGTCTCGTCCAGGCTGCGGCCGTCCTCGCGCATGGCGAGCGCGTACTCCACCAGCAGGCCCTCGGCACCCGAGCCGGTGCGCGAATCGATGCAGCGCACGTCGAGCTCGTGGGTCTCGGCGACCAGGCATGCGTTGGAATAGCAGGCGGACCATTCGCTGCACAGCGAGATAAAGATCGCGCTGTCGTGGCCGTCAGCACGCACGCGGTCAAAGAGTGCCTTGAACTCGCCGGCACTCGGCTGCGAGGTGTGCGGCAGCTGCTCGGAGCCGGCCATGCGGGCGACGTACTCCTCGGCGGTGATCTGTACCTGGTCGAGCAGGTCCTCGCCCTCGATAATCACATGCAGTGGAATGACGTAAATGCCGAGCTCTTGGGCGCGGGCGGGGGAGATGTCCGACGTGGAGTCGGTTATGATGGCAAAAGACATAATTGCACCTTTCGTTGGGGCGCGACGGCGCCGCCTTCTGAGAGCAAAGTGCGACAAGTATAGTGGAGTCGTTCCACATTTCTAGGTTCAATTGTTGAATAGTCAACAGTTTGAAGTGTCGGTGTGGAAATCGTCAACTGGGGAAGAGGGATGCCGATGGAGGCGCTGGAGATATGCAAACGGCCGGTCGTGCTGTTTGATTTTGATGGCACGGTGGCCGATACGGGTCGGGCGGTGATGACCTCGACGCGCAAGACGCTGGCTGCACGCGGGTTTTCGGAGGCGCAGATGGGTGACCTGCGTCGCATGATCGGGCCGCCCCTGTGGAAGAGTTTTCACGACTTTTATGGCTTCTCCCGCGAGGAGTCGCTTGTGGTGGCCGACGAGTACCGCGCCTTTTTTGACGAGCTGGGACCGGAGGAGTATCCCGTGTTTGACGGGATCCCCGAGCTGCTGGATGGGTTGGTCGCCCAGGGCAAGCGCTTGGCCGTGGCGACGTCGCGCATGGAGGCAAAGTGCGTTGACATGGTGGGAGAGCTGGGACTTTCTCAGTTTGAGGCGGTGGTTGGCATGAATCCGCCGCAGGGGCGCGAGACCAAGGCCGATTCGGTCCGCGACGCGTTGGCGGCCTTGGGTGCGGCCGCGGGCGATGCCGTGATGATCGGCGATCGCTTTAACGACGTCGAGGGCGCGCACGCGATGAGCGTGCCGTGCATTGGTATCTATTCGGGCGCGGCGGCGCCGGGCGAGCACGAGGCGGCGGGTGCCGATGCAGTGGTGCACTCGGTGGCCGAGCTTGCTAAACTTTTCGCTATATAAGTATGTGATGTGAGGGACGGGCGTACCCGTCGCTCATTGGTAAGGAGGTCGTCCATGAATCAGGTGGAGCAGAGCGTTACCGAGTATGTCGACGAGGTCTGGGAAGATGTCGTCGCCGATATCGAGCAGCTGGTGAACTATCCGTCCGTGGCCGTTGCTGCCGATGCGGAGCCCGGTGCGCCGTTTGGCCGCCCGGTCCGTGACGCGCTCGATTGCGCGCTCGGCATTGCGCAAAAGCTCGGCTATCAGACGAGCGACGACGGGGGCTATGTGGGAATCGCCGATATCCCGGGTCGCGGCGACAAGCAGCTCGCGACTATCTGCCACGTGGACGTGGTTCCCGCCGGCCCTGGCTGGAACACCGATCCGTTCGCGATGGAGCGTCGCGAGGGCTGGTTGCTCGGTCGCGGCGTGATCGACGACAAGGGCCCGGCAGTGCTGTCGCTTTATGCCGGCGCGTACCTGCTCAAGCACGGCATTGTTCCGCGCTACACCTTCCGCGCGCTGCTGGGCTGCGATGAGGAAGTGGGCATGTCCGACGTTCACCATTATCTGGAGAACTACCCCAACCCTGACTTTCTGTTTACGCCTGATGCCGAGTTCCCGGTCTGCAATGCCGAGAAGGGCCAGTTTGGGGCGACGTTCGTGAGTCCCAAGATCGACGGCGGGCGCATCGTGTCGTGGAGCGGCGCCGAGGCGAGCAATGCCATTCCGTCGCAGTCCATCTGCGAGCTCGCGATTGCCGCCGATGAGCTGCCGGCGCCGGTCGAGAATGCTGACCGCCTGGAGATCACGGCTCTCGACAATGGTCATGTGCAGATTTTCGCCCACGGTATTGGCGGTCACGCCTCGATGCCCGAGGGGACGATCAATGCCGTCGGCCTGATCGTGTCGTATCTGCGCGAGGCCGAGGACGCGTTTGGTGCACGCGACGAGCGCCTGCTGACGCCTGCCGAGCACGAGTTCGTCAAGTTCCTGGCCTTTGTGCACGCGGATGCCTATGGCCGCGGCCTAGGTATCGATGCGACGAGTCCGGCGTTTGGCCCGCTTACCTGCAACGCTGGCGTCATCCGCGTGGCGGATGGCCATATTGAGCAGGTCATCGACGTGCGCTTCCCCGACAGCACAAGTGCCGATACCATCCGCGAGCAGCTCGACCCGCTCGTGGGCCGTTTCGGCGTGACGTGCCAGCTGGGTCGCGCGAAGGTGCCGTTCTCGGTCTCTGCCGATGATCCGGCCGTGAAGGCGCTTATCGATACCTATAACGAGTTCACCGGCAAGCATGCCGAGCCTTTTGCCATGGGCGGTGGCACCTACGCGCGCAACTTTGCGCGCGCCGTGTCGTTTGGCCCCGAAGAGACCGGCCTTGAGCTGCCCGCGTGGGGCGGCCAGATGCACGGTCCCAACGAGTGCGCCAACGAAGAGCAGCTCAAGCAAGCACTCAAGATCTATATTGTTGCGATCCTCCGTTTGAATGAATTAGAGCTTTAAGGTTTCGCGGTTTCCCAATCTAAGTTGCGGTGGAATAGTTCCTAGAATGGGCCATTTGATGGCCAAGCAGGAACTGTTTCACCGCAACTTTGTTTTTATTGGTGTAAAAGGTGCGCCATGTTCGGCGCTGGATTGTTATTCGTTTGTAAAGGCCGTGCTGCGCTTGCGGTAAGGGTCTATCAGATGCCCGTAAAAAACCGCAGTTGGCGCGGGCACTGCCCGATCGAGGCCGTATCTTTCCAAACAGCAAAGCGGGCAGGGTGCCCGCGAATCGCATGTATGAAAGGAAGATCATGCTCGATCAGGCTTATTCTCGTCGTCAGTTCCTCGGCCTCGCTGGTGGTCTTGCCAGCATCGTCGGTCTCGGTCTCGTTGGGTGCGGCGGCTCCGGCGCATCCGATGCCGCCGACAAGGGTAGCGCCGCTGCTGCCGAGTCCGTCTCCGGCGAGGTGACCTACGACGGTGCCTCTTCGTTCCAGGCTCTCGTCGAGGCCGCTGCCGAGAAGTTCATGGACGCCAACCCCGATGTCTCCGTCTCCGGCTCGGGTAACGGTTCGGGCAAGGGCCTGACCGCTGTCGCCGCCGGCACCGTCACCATCGGCAACTCCGACGTCTTCGCCGAGACCAAGCTTGAGGCCGATCAAGTCAAGAACCTCGTCGACCACGAGGTCGCCGTCGTGGGCATGGGCCCCGTCGTCTCCAAGAACGTCAAGGTCGACGACCTGTCCCTCGAGCAGCTCAAGGGTATCTTCTCCGGTCAGATTACCAACTGGAAGGAGGTCGGCGGCGACGACGCCACCATCGTCGTCCTCAACCGCAAGGCCGGCTCCGGTACCCGCGCCACCTTCGAGGCCGCCGTCTTTGGCGACGAGACCGTCGACTTTAAGGGCGACGCCGAGCTCGACAAGTCCGGCGACGTCCAGACTCAGATGGGCAGCACCGATAACGCCATCTCCTACCTCGACTTCTCGCACTTCGATGACTCCAAGTTCAACGCCATCAAGGTCGAGGGCGTGGAGCCCAAGAGCGCAAACGTCACCGACGACTCCTTCAAGATCTGGGCTACCGAGCACATGTACTGCTCCAAGGACGCCGACGAGGCCACCAAGGCCTTCCTAGAGTTCATGCTTTCCGACGACGTCCAGGGCAAGCTCGTCGAGGAGCAGGGCTTCATCCCCGTCTCTGCCATGAAGGTCGTCAAGGACGCCAGCGGCAAGGTCTCTGCTAAATAAGTAATCGCCCCGGAAAGGTTTGCAATGGCAAAACAGCTGCCAAAGCGCGACCTTGAGAACGTGGGCCTGGGCGTCACGGGCGCGTGCGTAGCGCTCGTGACGCTTGTCGTTGCCGCGCTCATCTTTATGGTCGCCCAAAAGGGCCTCTCGGCTTTTGTCAAGGACGGCGTCTCGGTCGTCGAGTTTTTCACCGGCACCAAGTGGGACCTGGCCAACACAGCCGAAAACGGCCTGCCCTATACCGGCGCCCTGCCCCTGATCGTCACCTCGTTTGCGGTCATGGTGCTCTCCACGCTTATCGCGCTGCCCATCGCCATCGGCTCTGCCATCTTTGCGGTCGAGATTAGCCCTAAGTTTGGCTCTAAGATCTTTCAGCCGCTCATTGAGCTTTTGACCGGCATCCCCTCGGTCGTCTTTGGCCTGATCGGTTTTCACGTGGTCGTCGGTCTTATGAAGAGCGTTTTCCACGTGAGCACGGGCCTGGGCATCTTGCCCGGCGCCATCGTGCTGGCCGTCATGATCCTGCCGACCATGACCACGCTTTCGGTCGATGGCCTGCGCGCCGTGCCCGACGGCTACCGCCAGGGCTCGCTCGCGCTGGGCTACACCCGCTGGCAGACCATCTGGCACGTGGTGCTCAAGTCCGCCATGCCGTCGCTCATGACCGCGGTTATCTTGGGCATGACCCGCGCCTTTGGCGAGACGCTCGCCGTGCGCATGGTCATCGGCGGCATCGAGGCCATGCCGACGTCGCTGCTGTCGCCGGCTTCGACCATCACCACCACGCTCACCACGTCCATGGCAGTCTATGCCGAGGGCTCGGCCCAAGACGATGTTCTGTGGGCGCTCGGCCTGCTGCTGATGGGCATGAGTCTCATCTTCATCCTGATCATCCACCTTATCGGCCGCAAGGGGGCGAAGGCTCGTGGCTAGCACGCGTATCCACATCGACGAGGCGAGGCTCGGGCGTGTCCAAAAGCAGGACCGCTTCGCCACGGGCGTGTTGACGGCGATCGTCGCCATCGTCATGCTCATCGTCGTCTCCATGGTGGCCTATATCCTGTTCGAGGGCATCTCGACGCTGTTCCAGCCGGGCTTTCTCACGGAGCCGTCGCGCGCCAACGGAACGCAGGGCGGCGTGCTCTACCAGCTGTTCGACTCGTTCTACCTGCTGCTGATCACTCTGGTCATCTCGGTGCCCATCAGTCTGGGCGGCGCGGTCTTTCTGGTTGAGTACGCGCCGAATGGGCCCATCCGCGACATCGCCTCCACCGCCATCGAGACGCTGTCCTCGCTGCCCTCCATCGTTGTCGGCATGTTCGGTTTCCTGGTGTTCTCGGTGCAGCTGGGCTGGAAGTATTCCATCATCTCCGGCGCCGTCGCACTCACCATGTTCAACATCCCCATCCTAGTGCGCGTGATTCAGCAAGCGCTCGAGGACGTGCCACAGGCCCAGCGCGATGCGTGCCTGGCCATGGGCCTCACTCGCTGGGAAGCCACGCTGCACATTCTGATTCCCGAGGCCATGCCCGCCATCGTGACCGGCATCGTGCTTTCGGCCGGCCGCGTCTTTGGCGAGGCCGCGGCGCTGCTCTTTACCTCGGGCATGAGCTCGCCGGTGCGTCTGAACTTCTTGAGCTTTAACCTGTCGAGCCCCACCTGCGCCTGGAACGTGTTCCGCCCCGGCGAGTCGCTCGCCGTGCATATCTACAAGATCTATGGCGAGGGCAGCCCCGAGGCCCAGCAGATCGTCTGGGGCACCGCTGCACTGCTGATGATTTGCGTGTTGCTGTTTAACGTAATCGCCCGTATCGTGGGCAAGCAACTGGCAAGGAAGATGACGGCCGAATGAGCGAGATGAATGTAACGCCCGCAACCGAAGCGGCATCGTCCGACACCCAGGACTTCCTGTCGAGCGTGGGGGAGAGCGAGAAGCGTGTTCGCGTGAGTGGCAAGGCCGTGAGCGACGAGGTCGTGCTCTCCACCAAGGACGTCAACGTGTACTATGGCGACCACCATGCCCTGCACGACACGTCGCTCGTCTTTCACAAGGGCGAGATCACGGCGCTCATCGGGCCTTCGGGCTGCGGTAAGTCGACCTTCTTGCGTAGCCTCAACCTTATGAATCGCGAGATTCGCGGCTGCCGCGTGGAGGGCGAGATCAACTATCGCGGGCGCAACGTGAACACCAAGACCGAGAACACCTACGAGTTGCGTCGCTCCATTGGCATGGTGTTCCAGCAGCCCAACCCGTTTCGCAAGTCCATTCGCGACAACATCACGTTTGCGCCTAGGCGCCACGGCATCACCGACCGCGACGAACTCGACCGCATGGTCGAGGAGAGCCTGCGCGGCGCGGCGCTGTGGGACGAGGTCAAGGACAAGCTCGACAAGAGCGCCTATGCGCTTTCGGGCGGTCAGCAGCAGCGCCTGTGCATCGCGCGCACGCTGGCGCTCAACCCCGACGTGATCTTGTTCGACGAGCCCTGCTCGGCGCTCGACCCCATCTCGACGCTGGCGATCGAGGACCTGATGTCATCGATCGTTGCCGACCGCGCCATCGTCATCGTGACGCACAACATGGAGCAGGCGTCGCGTGTGTCCAACCGCACGGCGTTCTTCTACATGGGCGATATGGTCGAGTACGACGAGACTGACGAGATTTTCCAACGGCCCAAGGATAAGCGGCTGAATGATTACCTCACCGGCATGTTCTCCTAGTCCGGGACATGCTTGAGGCCCGCGGCGGCCACGGTTGCCGCGGGACTGATTGGAGAGGCGGGTCATCTCTTTTGCGAGATGGCCCGCCTTTTGCTCTGCGACCGAAATGACCACCACAAAGGGGACAGGCACCTTCGTGGTGGTTTGGGGTGGGGCTCGCTGCTATCATGGACAACGTTGTATTTCTACGAAGGAGCAGGGCATATGGCGATTCTTTTGGGATGCGATTCCGTCAGCCTAGAGTTTCCCACCAAGCATATTTTCGATAGCGTGACGCTCGGCGTGGACGAGGGCGACCGTATTGGTATCGTCGGTAAAAACGGCGACGGCAAGTCGACGCTGCTGAGTGTGCTCGCCGGCACGCTGGAGCCCGACGATGGCCGCGTGACGCATCGCCGCGACACCACGATCGGATTGCTCGGCCAAAAGGACAACCTGGCCGATGCCGACACCGTGCATCATGCCGTCGTGGGCGATACGCCCGAGTATGAGTGGGCCTCGAGCCCACGTACGCGTCAGATCCTCGCTGGCCTTATTAGCGATGTGCCTTGGGAGGGCACGGTGGGCGAGCTTTCGGGCGGCCAGCGCCGTCGCGTGGACCTCGCGCGCCTGCTGATCGGCGACTATGACGTGCTTATGCTTGACGAGCCCACCAACCACCTGGACATGCGCACCATCAACTGGCTCGCGCGCCACTTAAAGGCCCGCTGGCAGCGCGGTCAGGGCGCGATGCTCGTGGTCACGCACGACCGCTGGTTCTTGGACGAGGTCTGCACCAGTATGTGGGAGGTCCATGACGGCCAGGTCGATCCCTTCGAGGGCGGCTATTCGGCATACATCCTGCAGCGCGTAGAGCGCGACCGCATGGCCGCGGTTACCGAGGAGCGCCGTCGCAACATGGCGCGCAAGGAGCTCGCGTGGCTAAGCCGCGGCGCCCAGGCGCGCTCCACCAAGCCCAAGTTTCGCGTGGATGCCGCTCGCGAGCTCATCGCCGACGTACCGCCCGTGCGCGACGAGCTGGAGCTCAAGCGCCTCGCCGTGAGCCGCCTGGGCAAGCAGGTCATCGACGTGGTCGACGTGGACGCCGGCTATGCGGATACCGATGGCGCGCCCAAGCAGGTACTTTCCGACGTGACCTGGCTCATCGGAGCGGGCGACCGCTATGGACTTTTGGGCGAGAACGGCGCTGGCAAGTCGACGCTGCTCGACGTGATTCAGGGCAAGATTGAGCCCACGCGCGGCCGCGTGAAGATTGGCCAGACGGTGCGCTTTGGCGTGCTGTCGCAGCAGCTCGAGGAGCTCGAGCCCTACATGGGCGACACGATCCGCGAGGTTCTCGGCAACTATAAGAAGTACTACGTCATCGACGGCAAGGAGACTTCGCCCGAGAAGCTCTGCGAACGCCTGGGCTTTACGACCCAGCAGCTCTGGAGCCGCATCGGCGATCTTTCGGGCGGCCAGCGCCGTCGCCTGTCGCTGTTGCTGACGATCCTGGACGAGCCCAACGTGCTTATCCTGGACGAGCCCGGTAACGACCTGGATACCGACATGCTCGCGATTGTCGAGGATTTGCTGGACGGTTGGCCCGGCACGCTGATCCTGGTGACGCACGACCGCTTCTTGATGGAGCGCGTGACCGACCAGCAGTGGGCGCTGCTCGACGGCCACCTGACGCATATGCCCGGTGGCGTGGACCAGTACCTGCGCCTGTGCAACGCTACCGCCGAGGGCGAGCCCGTGGGCGCGCCGAGCGCCAAGACCGGCACGTTCGACACCGGTGCCGCGGCAGCTGCGGCCGAAAAGCCCAAGTCGAGCGGTCAGCCCAACGGCCTGTCCAACGCCGAGCGCCAGAAGCTCCGCCGCGAGGTGAGTTCGCTCGAGCGCAAGATGGAGACGCAGCGCACCCGCGTTGAGGAGGCCGAGGCAGCAATGGCCCAAGTCGATCCCACCAACTACACGGCGCTCGGCGAGCAGCAGGCAAAGATCGACGAGGCTCACGCTGCCATGGACGAGCTGGAGATGGCGTGGCTCGAGGCGAGCGAAAAGCTCGAGGGCGAGGAGTAGGCGAGAATGATCAAAGCCGCGTTTTTCGATATCGACGGCACGCTGCTGAGCTTTAAGACCCACCGGATTCCGGCGTCGGCGCAGCAGGTGCTCGACAGCTTTCACGAGCAGGGGATTGCGTGCGTGATCGCCACGGGCCGTCCGACCTACCAGATGCCGGACTGGCTGTTCAATTTGGGTTGGGATGCGTACATTACGCTTTCGGGCCAGCACTGCTTTGATGCTGAGGGCGTCTACCGTAGCTGCCCGATTGACCCGGACGACGTTGCGGTGATTGTGGACCAGGTGGTGCAGGGGCGCTACGACTCGCTGTGTATGCAGGGTGAGAACTCGTTTGTGAACCGCCTGTCCGAGCGCGTGGTGACGGCCGGCAGCAATGCGGGAATCGTCTACCACGAGGAGCCGTTTGAGCACGCCTTTGACGCGCCAGTCTACCAGTTTTGCGCCTTTGTTGATCCGGCCGACGAATATATCGTGACCGACGCCGTGTCGCATTCGCTCACCACGCGCTGGTGCGACCTGTTCTGCGACATTATTCCCGCTAACGGCGGCAAGGACCTGGGCGTGGCGGCGACGCTCGAGCGGCTTGGTATCGACGCGAGCGAGGCGATTGCCTTTGGCGACGGCGAGAACGACCTGTCGATGTTTGCCGCCGTGGGCACGAGCGTGGCCATGGGCAACGCACAGGACGCGGTGAAAGCTGCGGCGACCTATGTGACGACTGCCGTGGACGACGACGGCATCTACAACGCTGCGAAGCACTTTGGATTGATGTAACTGCGGGCCGGCACCTGGCACCTGGGGACACTCCTTGCGGGGCGTCCCCATTTTGTTTTCGTCTCGCACGTTTTGTGAAACACGGCTAACTTTTAGGCAAAGTAGTAAGACATGGGCAACTTTTGCGGTAAAGTTAGCCGTGGAAAGTATCCAAAGGCTAACTAGCAATCATCGCGAAAGGCGGCCCATGGCCCTACGTGAATCCGGAGAAGACTATCTCGAATCTATTTATGTGCTCTCGGAGCGCCAAGGCATCGTTCGATCAATTGACGTTGCCGAATACCTGGGCGTAACCAAAGCAAGCGTCTCTAAAGCCATGGCGGCCTTGGAGAGCACCGGCTACGTGGAGATGGGCAAACGCGATGTGCATCTGACGGAACGCGGTCTTGAGGTTGCCCGTCAAATGTGGGAGCGCCATTGCTTTTTTGTGGGGCTGCTAGAGGATGCAGGTGTAGCGCCCGATGTTGCCTCGCAAGAGGGTTGCCACATGGAGCATTGCTTGAGTGAGGAGAGCTTTGAGAAGCTGAGGTCGATGCTGGGGCGGGAAGATGTGGCGGGCCCAGCAACGGAAGCCTAATTGATCCCCAGTAGCGCGGAGTTCGCGCAAAGCGCGAGCCAGCGACCGGGACCAGTAGCCCCACCAACTAAGTTCAATTCAGACAAGGAACCCCGCCAGCAAGCGATGCCCAAGAACCGCCAGCAACGTCACCGCAGGCCGGGGTCGGGCTTGGTTTTGAAAACATTCCGCAGACCAGAAGTGCCCC
>OIZQ01000129.1_pt1 | contig 48927 bp, 45 predicted proteins | sample 1588491 | NCBI WGS metagenome assembly OIZQ01 (sample SAMN03283262) | human gut metagenome | biome: human-associated habitat; material: feces | host: Homo sapiens | place: USA | collected 2013
AGCTTCCGTAGTAGTCCGAGCAAGGGAAAGCCTTGTACATGGCGAAGGGAAGCAGCCAATATCGTTTAATGTCAAATTTTGGAAAATGTGAGAGACATGAAAAGAAATCCAGAAAAGATATTAAACAGTCTAACACAACATAGTTCCGACTTGGCTTACAAGTTTGAACGTTTGTATCGGTTACTGTTTAATGAGGAGATGTACTACATTGCCTACCAACGTATTTATACGAAACAGGGCAATATGACGAAAGGTGTCGATGGAAAAACCATTGACGGTTTCTGTATATCCCATATTGAACGGTTGATAGGTACACTCAAAGATGAGACGTACCAGCCAAATCCCTCTCAGCGAGTGTACATTCCCAAGAAAAACGGGAAAATGCGACCGCTGGGTATTCCGTCATTCATTGACAAACTTCTGCAAGAAGTTATCCGAATGATTTTGGAAGCAATCTACGAGGGCAGTTTTGAAAATTCTTCTCACGGTTTCAGACCACAGAGAAGTCCGCAGACTGCACTTTGGAGCATACAAAAGACATTCAACAATACAAAATGGTTCATCGAGGGAGACATTAAAGGTTTCTTTGACAATATAGACCACGAAGTATTGATAGCTATTCTTTCAGAACGTATTTCAGATATGCGTTTTCTACGCCTTATCCGAAAGTTTCTGAATGCCGGATATGTGGAAGATTGGGTATTTCACAAATCGTATAGCGGAACACCACAAGGTGGGATAATAAGTCCTATACTGGCAAATATCTATCTTGACAAGTTCGACAAATACATCAAAGAATACACTCAAAAATTCAATAAGGGAAAAAGGCGCAAAGAAAATCCGATAGCAAAACAACTTGGGCAGAAAAAATACTACTTGACAACAAAGCTGAAACAAGCAAAGAATGAAACGGAACGGCGACTACTGTTGAAACAAATTGAAGAAGTTGTCAAAGAACGTCTGAAATATCCAGCAAGTGATGAAATGGATGCGGACATGAAACGTCTAAAATATGTGAGATATGCGGATGATTTTCTCATTGGTGTTATTGGCAGCAAAGAGGATTGTATCAAAATCAAAGAGGACATAAAGCAATTTATGGCAGACAAATTGAAATTGGAACTATCTGATGAAAAAACGCTGATAACCAATGCAAGAAAACATGCTAAATTTCTCGGCTATGACGTATTTGTACGCAAATCCAATGACACCCATAGGGATAAAAACGGACATTTGACAAGAAGCTTAGACCATAAGATAGTCCTGTATGTGACTACCGAAGTGATGCGGAAGAAGCTCCTTGAATATGATGCGGTAAAGATTACTGTTCAAAAAGGTAAGGAGGTTTGGAAGCCCAAAGGACGTACATATATGCGCTGTCTTGATGATTTGGAAATTATAAGCCAATATAACTCTGAAATCATGGGGTTCTATAACTTCTATTCGATTGCAAATAATAGTCCCGTCATTGACTCTTTTTATAACATCATGGAATACAGTATGTATAAGACATACGCCGCAAAGTACAGCACTTCTAAAAAGAAAATCATTGCGAAGTACAAGAAGAACGGAGTATTTGCCATACCGTACACCAATAAAAGGGGATATGAGTTCAAACGTGAGTTCTACGACAAAGGCTTTAAGCGAAAGGAACTGCCCAATCGGTATTTGGATGACAAACTGCCAAACACGGTTGCCATAACAGGCGGCAGAAATGGACTAATCAAGAGACTTCAGGCACGTGTATGTGAAAATTGCGGTGCTACGGACAATCTTGAAATGCACCATGTACGCAAATTGAAAGACCTAAAAGGCAAAAGTGATTGGGAAATTAAAATGATTTCACGTAACCGCAAAACATTAGCAGTATGTTCAGTATGCCATCACAAAATACACGCAGGAAAGTTAGACTGAATGAGAAGGTGGAGAGCCGTGTACGGGGAGACCTGTATGCACGGTTCGGAGGCGAGTGCTTGGAAACCTACCACTGTAAAAAGTGGCAAGGCGCTGGGTGCTTAGCCTATGGCCAGATAGCTTCTGCGAAAATCCCGCTCACCCGAATGATTTCCCCGCAGCTTTATTGGGTGATGACCGGTAATGATTTTTCATTGGATATCAACAATCCGGCAGAACCTAAAATTTTGTGTGTGGGCAATAATCCGGACCGTCAGAACATCTATTCCGCCGCATTGGGTCTCTACAATTCGCGCATCGTGAAACTCATCAACAAGAAGGGACAGCTTAAAAGTACAGTCATCATCGACGAGTTACCCACCATTTATTTCCGTGGACTGGACAACCTGATTGCAACGGCACGATCCAACAAAGTAGCAGTTTGTCTGGGTTTCCAGGACTTCTCCCAATTGAACCGTGACTATGGTGAAAAGGAGAGTAAGGTAATCCAAAATACAGTCGGCAACATTTTCAGCGGACAGGTGGTCGGTGAAACGGCCAAGACGCTTTCGGAACGTTTCGGAAAGATCCTTCAGAAACGGCAATCCGTTTCCGTCAACCGTCAGGATGTTTCCACCTCCATCAATACCCAGCTGGATTCCCTAATTCCGGCTTCCAAGATTTCCAACCTGTCACAAGGTTCCTTTGTAGGTGCCGTATCGGACAACTTCGGTGAGAAAATTGACCAGAAGATTTTCCATGCGGAAATTATTGTGGACCATGCCAGAGTGAGTGCCGAAGAAAAGGCATACAAGAGAATACCGGTTATCAACTCCTTCAAGGATAAAGAGGGGAATGACATCATGCTTGAACAGATTCAGCGCAATTACGACCAGATCAAGGCGGATGCCCAAGCCATCATCAACGACGAGATGGAACGGATCATGAATGACCCCGAACTGTGCGAACGGCTGGGTATTGAAAAAACAGAATCTGAAAACAAAGAGGATGGCAAATAAATCATGGCCGGATTTGATTTTCAAGAAACATTCCGTATCTTTGAACCTGAAATAGAACATAACGGCGGATTACGGGATGTTTTCCGTTGCTTATATACATAAGTCGCAGGATGTCACAGGTAGAAATCTGGTAAATTTCAAAAAAAACGATGACTATTGCGTGAGGCTTATGCTATACCTTATAGCATGAGCCTATGCAAGTTATCGTTTGGGCTATTACCAGAGCCTCTACCTGAAACTGCATGGGCTTCATGCTTTTTTCAGATAAGGGTATGGCAAGAATACGAATCGTTATGGCAATTACATTGGATGGATTTCTTCCAAAGCAAGAGGAAAAATTCATGCAATGGCTTATGGAAGAACCTCGAAAAGGTTTTCCGTATTGGAAAGAAAAAGCTTCATTTCAAATCAATGAATTATATGGCATAATAGACCTGTCTGACATGATACGTAGATTTAGCGCGGATTGTATATGCCAGACTATCATACATGATAAAAATAGTGCAGATTATGCCGATGGTCTTTTCCAATATAATCTTGTTGACGAAATGGTTCTTTATACGTTACCGATATCCTACGGGAAAGGATTTTCATTGATGGATAGTATCGGTAAACATCATTGGCAACTCCGCTCTTTCAAACTGTACCCCAATGGCATTTCCCGTTTGGTGTACGAAAAAAGACGTATGTAATAATCCGTGTCACAATTTGTTACTTTATCTTTTTATAGATTGATGTACGACTTATTCCTAAAATTTGTGAGGCATGGGAAATGTTTCCATTACATTCTTCTATCACATTGATTATTCGTTTTTTTTCTAATTCTTTCTTCGCAGTCTTGTCCGGCTCCGGGCTTTTAATTTCTCCTGTACTTTGTCCGATGCCAAAACAATCCAATACGGGAGATTCAGAAATAGCCACAGAACGTCTCACCATATTTTGCAGTTCACGTACATTGCCAGGCCAGGCATAAGTCAACATTTTACACTTAGCTTCTTCTGTAAAACCGACAGTATCCTTCTTGAATTCTTTAGAATAGCGTTCGCGGAAAAATTCAGCAAAAGGGAGAATATCTTCAGTGCATTCAGCCAGGGAAGGAACTGTAATTTCAAACTCGTTTAGACGATGGTAAAGGTCTTCTCTGAAACGGCCTTCCTGGATTGCCTGCTGAATGTTTTCATTGGTGGCTGCAACTATACGTACATCTGCAATATGTTCCCGATTGCTTCCCACCGGCATATAGGTATTCTCTTGCAAAACCCGCAGCAGCATCGCCTGTACTTCATAAGACATGGTACCTATCTCATCCAAGAACAAGGTACCCCCCTTGGCCTTATCAAAATAGCCTACTTTGTTGTTATCTGCCCCCGTAAAGGAACCTTTTTCATGACCAAAAAATAGGGAAGGAGCCAAATCTTTGGGGAGAAGTGCACAGTTCACTGCCAGGAAAAGCATATTGGAACGATCACTTCCTTGATGGATACTTTGGGCTATAGACTCTTTTCCTGTTCCGCTGGCTCCGTAAATAAGCACTGACATATCAGTAGGAGCAACCATTTCTGCATACTTCAGGATCTCTCTCATTCTGGCGCTTTTACGCTGAAGCAGCATCGGCTCCTGTTTTCTTACTGTAACCAAAGGAGCAAATACATCCTTGGTCAGTTCCAGCAAATGTTCTTTGCGTACGGGTTTAGGCAGATAATCTACAGCTCCCAATTTAATGGTACGGACAACATCAGGTACAGACACATACTCAGTGGTAATAATAAAAGGAGTATTATTCTTTTCCTTACGCAGCCACTCCAGCAATGAGATTCCGTCTCCGTCCGGCAAACGCACATCCGAAAGAATCAAGTCAAAATGTACCTTGCGGATTAACGAACGGGCTTTCGTTGCATCTACGGCCGTTATAGCGTCATACCCGGCCTGTACAAACCAGTCTTTCTGCATCTGTGACAGGTTTATATTGTCTTCAACAATCAATACTTTCCTTTTCATTTTTCAATCGTGTTAGTTCTTTTTCTGCTTTCGTCATCAATGTTGAAACATGACTCAGAATCTGCCGTGTGTGGTTCTTCAGCACCACATCACTCACTTGGTCATCCTTTAAAATATCACGGTATTCAAATAGAATATCCTCCATATGCAGAAGTTCCCAGACAGGTTGCATCCGATGGACTATTTCACGCATCTGTCTTCTGTTGCTTGCCGATAAAGCAGCCAGCAATTCATCCTGGTCTTTTCCGGACTGCTCTATCAAGGTAAACAGCAGTTTTTCCTTATCCTGAACCTCTGACAGCAAGGCATCCAAATCACTTGGCGGAGACGCTGCTACATGACATTGATTGATAGATGAAAGCAGATTGAGCAATTCATTATAAGAAAACGGTTTATAGATACAATCCGTAAATCCGGCTTCCTGTAAGGACTCCTTGGTCTGCTCACCACGTGCGGTCATGGCTATGACCGGTATCGTGCGAGAATTACCTATATTTGAATGTCGTAGCAAAATCAGGAGATTAAAACCGTTGGTACCTGGCATCTGAATATCAGTAAGCAACAAATCATAGTCCTTTTCTCTCATCTCCTTTACCAGTTCTTTGGCCGAAGCACAGGTCGTACAATTAATGCCGTTACGTTCAAGCAAATCCTTGATGACTGCACGCAACATACTGTCATCATCAATGACAAGTATATTATGAGGCAAATGTCCGGTATGGGTCAATACGGGCTTTTCACATTCCAGCGGTTCATCCGTTTCTTCAAGAGGAAGAGTTACCTTGAAGGTACTTCCCTGATGAATCTTGCTTTTTACGTCAATTTCTCCGTTGAAGAGATGGACAAGTCCCTGTATAATGGACAAACCTAAACCAAAGCCATCGGTATTGTTTGCTGTCATCTGCCGTTCAAATGGGCGGAAAATACGTGCAAGTGTTTCCTCCGTCATGCCAATGCCGGAGTCAGTCACTTCCAAATACAATTTCCCTTGAGAATAACCGGCATGAAAGGAGATTTCTCCGCATTCCGTAAACTTGATAGCATTGCTGAGCAGGTTGCCGACAATCTGTTCTATACGGTCCACATCTCCACGTAATCTGACATCCGTATTGTCAAACGAGGTGTTGAACAGCAATCCCTTGTCGTTGACCAGACCGGAAAAACGGGAAGCAATCCGATCAAGCATTTCATGCAGACTGAACGGAACATAGTTGCATTCTTCTTTGGATTGATTCAACCGGTATACATCCAATAAATTATTCAGCAGATGTACTACATGCAGACACACTGATTCAATGTTGGACAAATAGGTATCACGCCGCTGGTTATCCACTTCCCTCCTTGCCAATTCAACTGTTGCACTAATCACGTTCAAAGGGGAGCGGATATCATGCGATATGGTTAAAATGATTTTGTTGCGCATTTGCAGCAATGCAGCATTCTGCTCTATGGTTTCCTCCAACATTTTGCTGGTCTTCTGCTTCTCACGCAGGTCCTTCTGGATAATCAGATAAGAAACAATCAGCAGTATAACAGCTGATATAACCAGCCACGTGATGATGCTTTTTGAACGGTCATAAGAGGCATTCAATTGTTTTTCCTTATCTTCAAGTATTTGCTCGGCCTGATCATTCATGGTTGTCATCAGCGAGCGCAGTTTTCCATTGATAACCTTGTTGTGCCTGCGTAAACTATCAGTACAGACATCTATGTTGTCATTGAGTTCGTTCTGCATGGAAAGCAATTCTTTATTCAATGCATGCAATGCAGCCGAAGTGCTGGGTGTAACTTCTACTGTCTCTTTGCCTCCGAAGAAGCCCGCCAATCCTTTTTTCTTGCGAGTTATCGTTTGCGGAAAGACATTATAAGGTATTTTGCTGAATTGTAAAACGCCATGACCATCTCGGCTTTGAATCAGATACATGATTTGAGCCAGGTGTTCTTCCTTGATTTTCAAGAGAGAACGCAGTGAATCTACTTGGCTTCGCGCAACATGGATTTCATTCTCTTTTCGTATATCCAGCAATGTGGAATCCACGTACTGCCGAAGTGAACGATAGTCGGCAAAATCCTTTCTCTCCCAAGAAATGGCAGTTTCACCCAACATGGCAAGAAGTGTGATATGACGATGGGCCGTATTGACCTTGCGCTGTACCTGCTGAATGTGTCTGGCTTCTTTTTCAATATCCGATATACGCATACGTTCATGTTGTAGAATTCCGAATATGCATGCTATTATAGCAAACAGGATAAGGTGTCCTACAAGAATTTTATGTTGTATACTGACTTCGGGTACTTTAAGACTCATAATTTCGTCTGTTAGTTAACCGTCGACACTTCCATGCCTTCCAGTTCGCTATGATAGTTTTGTATATTTAGAATCTGCACATCGGAAGTAAGCCACGTAAGACGTTTTCTCAATTCATTCCGCCGGGTGCTCATGTTGACATTCGCCCGTTTCAGCAGGTTTGCTGTAGAGATATCCATCTCTACCCATGCAATAACTTTCAGTGCTTTATCCTTGTTCAAATGATCAATACACTTTTTCCAATTGTCAGGCAAATGGGTAGAATGCCTTGCACCGCCTATCAGAACAGCCAAAGAGTCCCTGACTTTTTGGGCTATTTCAACCGTTATGTCATCGTTCGTGCCAGCCAGTCTTTGTACATTTGTACGGTTGCCGTAGCCTCTGAAACTTTTTACTTCTACGAAGAGCAAAATGTCTTTACTTTGGTTAAAACCGATAAAGTCAATACATTTTGTTTCGGGCACCTGTCTACAGATCTTTTCCCGATAATCAGGCTCCAGGTCCAACTGATACACTTCCCATTGCTCGGTAAAGCGGAATAAGAGGCCGCTTTCTTTATACTCTTTCATGGTATCTGTTCATGTATTCGTTTTCCAAATCAAAAAATGCAGAATATTCCTCCAGAATAGGATTATGGCTGATATCTATCAGTTTATCTGCCACTTCTGAGGTAACCTTATGTTCGGTCTTGCAGAGACTAAAAAAACGCATTTCCGGACTCTCTTCAGGTGCATATTCAGCCATCATTGACAACTTATGCGACAGCAGATAATCATGTGTAGACACAAATATCTGCACCTCATATTTCCCGGCCAGTTCGATAAGAAGGTCGGCTATGATAGATATCAATGTCGGATTCATATTCGATTCCGGTTCATCCCAAAACAAGATGCTCCCCGGTTTCAGTTCACCGTTGATGCTAAGATACAGTAAGGTAGCCATCTTCCGAAGTCCTTCTGCCACCAGATGTGCTTCATATTCCTTTCCGTCATCAATGATATAAAATCGATTACCTTTTCTCAAAACGCTTATATTCCACTTTTTCAGAACAGGAGCAAGCATATTCTGAACTTTCTTCAACGCTTCATTTTTCAATGGCGCTGCATCCATGGCTTTTGCCAAATCAAGGTATGTTTCATCAAAGGAAATCTCTCTTTTTTCATACAAGCTAATAAATCCTTCAAACAGTGAAAACATTTCTTGCGGAGGGATATAGATAAAATGTGGCTGGTCAATATAGGTGTTGTTGTCTGATTTTGCCAACAAAGCCTTCTCTCCAAAAGTGTATGCCAGTTCACCGGCATCCAATGCTATTTTCACAGATGCTTGTCCGGAACCGTATTTATACACGAGATGTCCCAAGATATCCGGTTTGAAATATCCAATCAGTTTTTCTGTAAACAGATCTGCAAATTTATCTTTTGTTTTAGAGGTTGATTGCTCAAAAAGTGCATTGGCTTTCATTGAAGCTGCCATGCACTTCATTATATGTGTTTTACCCGTACCGTTTCGGCCTATGAACAGGTTAATGCCTTTACAGAAGGATAAACAGCATTCTTCAAAGCATGTAAAATTATTTAAATATATATGTTTAATCATGATTATTTGTTTATTACACTTTTGAAAAAAGAACTTGCAAAGATGAAAAAAACTCAAACTGCCCCAAGCCTTTTTACACTTTATATCTGTTTCTGTCACAAACGTGAGTTAATACCCAAGAAAGATCTTTCTTCCGAACAGTTTTGGTTGGCAAGACGTATCCTCTGAGGTATACCCTTGAGTATTATTTCCACTTTCATGTCAGCAGGGAACAGCATATCAATTAACTGATTTACGATTATCCTGCTTGTTCCACCTTCTAGAAATTCCGCTATTCGTTTCTGTGGAATATCTTCAACATACAGTTTTGTATCATATAGACCGTCCCTATAGCTGTTGCCCAAGACGAGATTTTCTCCAATACGCATTGCCCCGAGCTTATAGATGTGTCTACTGTTATGGATGTTGGTTATAGCCTCTATCCGTATAGGCAATCCAAGAATCAATGTCATAGCCTTGCTGATATTTTTTTCATGCCCTCTTATACGATGAAGTATCGGTAACATTTTCATGAATATCGTTGTCTGTTGAAGCGACAATAGCCGCACCAGTGGCCAATAATTCACAAACAAGCTTGCAAAATCAGAATAGACATTTTTGTTGTCTACACGTCTTTCCAGCAGCTGCATTTCCACTTTTGCCTGGTCTATCTCATTTTCGTACAGGGAAAAGAACTTTCGTATCTTCTTCTCCTGAATCCGGTTCTCTCGCACACGCTGTACCATGGCTTCTATATCTTCTACAGGGAGCTGCCGTCCATCAAAAAACACTCCTTCTGGCAATATGTCGAACAGACCTTTACGGTTGACAAATATTTTCAGATAGTCCGATGTATCCTTCTCCGGCTTATAATGTAATTCTGCACTGTCGATGTCTTTCCCTACACCGGCTCGCTGTTCGCCTTTACGTACAATTTGTATATCTCCGTAACTTACTCCTTGCTCAATGAGTGCTGCTAAAATAACTTCCGCAAGAAAGTCTGTATCCAGTGTATTGGCATTTTGCAGATGATTCTGGACTATTTGCATGTTAATATCATTCATGATCAGCCTGCTTTTTCTATAAAAATACGATAATTGAATCTGTCAAGCGAACGACTGCTCAAGCGGTTCTCCAAATCTTCTACCATAAAATCCAAGTCTCTCTCTTCATCTTTCTTGAGTGTCAGGTAAATGTCAATGGAGCGTACCAGACCTTCATGGGGCCGTGAGCTTACCATAGTTCCGTGTTCTATGCGAATATTCTGTAAATGTTTTCCAAGTTCTTTCCGACAGAAGTTCAAGATGTCAGTTTTCGTCACAATCCTGTCGCGAGTGGTCAGCGCATACTTGTACATGTCGAAACGATTGGCCGATATGGGTATGCTTTTCCCACCCCGTGTCGTGGTAAGCATAAATATGCTATCTCTCTTCAGACTGGAATCTTCCAACTGCATCAGCGAAGTGCCTACAGGTAAATCATTGGCTGCCTCACAGCTGCTCGTATAATAGTCCACATACAGCATTTCAGCTTTTTCCGACAAATCGACCAGTAAGTAGGAAAGTGAACCGGTAGCGGACTGTATGTCTTTTATCATTCGTTCCATATGGTTTAGCAGACTGTCCATCTCCTGTATTTCGCTTGAAAACGTATCCCTTTCAAGCGAAGCTATGAATGCTCCTCTGTCTTGCAGCAGATCAAGTACTCTATACAAGTATTCTTTTACTTCACGCGAATTCATCCGTTCACATCCTCCTCGACGGATTACATAAGTATTGCTTCGTTCCCCTTTTCCTCCATAAGGTATTTCAGTGTATTTCCTATCCATGATGTCCGATACCGAGGCTACCGAATAAAAGTGTTCTTCTTCTCCAGTGGGTAGGGGAATCACGGCTGTCAGGTCATTAACCTTCGAGATGAAGTGCTTTAAACGCTTATTTTGAACAATTATGGCGTTCATGCATACTTTTAGCTCATCCAGACAGTCCGGGGTGAAGTTGGAAGGAAACTTTACCCTGAACCAAAACAATGGTTCGCTGTCTTCGAACAGACTTGCGGGGTAATGTTCCTTTATTTCTTCCGGCAATACGGATTTTAATTTTACATCCATTTGCAAAGGACTTGCAATCCTTACAAACTGATTGCTGTATGAAGTCAGAATATCATGTTCTATTTCCTGTTCTATATTGCACATCGAAAACAAGGTTTCCGGATTGTCCGATTCCTCTTCTTCTGCCAGCCCATGCTGAATGCTCAATGGCATTCCGCTAAAGCTCCATTTGGAGTAAGCAAGCAGTGAATATAGACTTTGCCTGTTTTCTCGGAAAGGCATTTCAAAATAGAACGGAAGATTTTCGAGCTTCTGTATTCTTTCGTCCATTTTTACGCCAATCCAGATTGTATGGTTATATAGTCCAGCCATGTTCAAAGGGGCACGGTAAACCAACTCTTTAGTCATGGTTGCATCCAGTTTGTATATATCTCCACTACATATCAGTTTGCGTACGTCACCATTATATAATACAGTATTCTTCACCGGATAAAGGCTGAGTTTCCCCTTCTGTCTTTCTTTACCGAACGGTAGGTTGGCAAAGAAGCCTGTATCCCGTGTGATTTCCGCCTTTGCTGTATCATTAGGAAGGGCATGGCATATCCCATGCGCAGGATGCACATGTACCAGCGTGTCTGGTGTCAGCATATTGGCTATCTTATCCAGCATACGGTTGTGGCTGTCTTCTATTTCGTGCGATAAGCCGAACAGTTCACTGGAGAGTGCTTCAAGAAGCAGTTTCACTAATGGATCCAGATTCTCCACCTTCTTTACACCCCAGTAGTTCATCGCATGGCGATACATACGGGTCTTGATGGCTTCTTTGCTGTAATTTTGGGTATTCATGATTTGTAGCCTTTTAAATCATTAGGGGAATCAACTTATCAGTTCCTTTTTTCATTCCGAGATGTAGCTCAATATATCCACATTCTAACTCAGCCCCACTATTTACTTCTTTAACAAAAACTAATGCGCTTGGAAATCCACCATATTTATTTGACCGTAAAGATACGCTCCGACCATTACTGGAATACACGATGCGATATTCTTCTATTGATTGAAGTTCACTTGTTGAGTATTTCTTTATAAGTTTACAGGTGTTGTTCCAACTCAAGTCTATATCTTCTTTTGTTTGATATATGGTAATTGCAAATTCTCGATAGGAGGGCATAAAATATTTCTTTAACTGTTCTAAATCTTTCTGCGCTATTAATTTTCTGACATATTCATATTCTTTGACGATTTTCTGTTCAATATCAGGTATTGTTCTTAAATCAACACAATCATCCCAATAAGTATATTGATAAGGTACATTTGCTTCGAATTTGCCCCTCATATCAATGTATGGCAACCCTTTTTCCGGTATTTCAATATCAGGAAGAGTAAAAACTGTATGCCAAATTCTTTCTCCCGACTCATCTACTTCTTCTGCAAAATCATAATAACCAATTTCCAAGCGAAACGGCTTTGCATTACTTATAACATGTTCTCCTTCTATGGGAGATAAATGAATCTCAACAGTTTGCCTTCCTGATTTAAATATAGCAGGATTAATTGTTATCAATGCTTCTCCTATATTAGCCGAATAGGTCATTTCTGTCATCAATATATCATTTACTCTCAATTCAAATAAGCAACCCCGATTACCATATTTGGCATAGTACACAGGTCTGCCTTCATTTTTGTAAACATAAGAATCTACATTTTCCATACTTTCTATTTTTTTTGAATTATTAGTATGCGTGCATCCATACAAGTAGCAAGAGATGCAAATCAAGGTAATAAATAAAATGTTTATTTTCATTATATAATCCTTTTAATTACAGTTTCTTTTATATTAAATTCATTAATTAATGTTTGCGGAACAATTGTTCTTACATGGCTATTCTTAGTCTTCATATTGGGATTAGTTCGTTTAGTCTCACCAGTTTTTGAAACATCCATTTTTATGTATACTTCAATTACAAGTGCAAGAAATTTAGATTTAATATGCGAATAAACACCTAAAGGATAGCTGTCATTATTAAGTAACTCAACAATAAAATCCCCTGATATTCCACATACTCCCTTTACTCCATATTCTTTCGTACTTGTAGTACCGATTTGATAACTTGTACTTGGCTTAGTTTTAACATAAGCTTGGATTGTAACTTCCAGTAATCCACCAATCGCCAATTTTCCCTCTTCCTTATCCTGTGATAGGTCATATCCTATCTTAGCATCCCATTTTAAACTACCTTCAATCAAGAGCTGAAATACAAAATCCATTTCTGTAGCCCATTCTATTAATTCTAATGCTGTAATAGCAAGGGCTACGGATGGATTCATTTTACTTGCCAAACAGAAAAGATCCACCTTTCCTGTTACTTTAATTATATTCCCTTCTCCAACTCCTTCAATTATCAATCCACCTTTACCATTATAAGCACCTGCCCTCCAGCTAACTCCTAATGTTATATCAGGTAAGAGTGATATTTCTAAATCACATATGGTCTTTCGTTTTTTTGCAAAATCAAGTTCGTCGCTAGGTTCGGCCAATGAATTTGCCAGCTTAAATAATTCAATCAAACTCACAATATCCTCAAAAGTTCTAAATACATCTATTAACGCTTCGCAAAATGGATGCTTAATAAACTCATCATAAATTTTTTTTGCTACACCTTTCACTCCGCCCAATTGGGATTTCTTTAGATCAAGAGGTTCAATGAAAACAGAAGCGCTATCATGTTCATTCCAATTGGCTATAACACCTATTGAAAAGGTATTTTGATTATTGTTCTTTATTGCTTTATAAATATCTTTTTTAAATAAGTCTTTAAATGCACCATTTGCTTTTATTCCTTTATTTATCTTGAATTTCAAGCCTACAAACCATTGAATATCAGGATATATAAGAACTGGTATAGTAATACATCTTCTACATGATTCAATTATTATACTTTGAGAAACAGCCTTGCTAACAGGAAAAAAATACCAAAATGGTACCATTGTAAGAGCATCTTCATAGGGGTATTTTATCGATAAATGAACTTCATCATTTTTTATCGGATATTCTTTTTTTTCTGTAGAATTCTTCTTTACATATACCACCTTTTTATGGATAGGCACATTGTCGCAATCATTTTCCGATGTTGTAAAGTCCTTTACAAGAACCAAAACATCTTTGGCGTTATTATTGCCAATCATGACAAAATCCTTTATATCGTAATCCAATTCCGTATATTTAGCGGAATTTGTATATGGATGATCTGCCAGTACATGCCAATCAAATCCGAATGCATCATCCATCATCTCTTTAAATGTATCGACCATATCCACAATGACATTCTTATTAGGTTCAATTTCCCTAATTTCCACATCTACAAACTTACATGGATGATAGTTATTGTCTGCTATTTGCAGTGGATACCCGGCAACAACAACCTGTTTGTTGGCTTCTATTTCTTCATCTCTTAGTTTATGTTGGGAAATTTGTACTTTAAAAGACTCGACTTTATGACCTATCTTTTTATTATAATAACAAAATATCAACAAATCAAGTTTATCTTGCTCATCATATTTCAGAATGAAATTCTTGAATATGACATAATTCCTGTTTACTATGGCTTTTCCCAAATCAAATGTTCCTTTGCTCGAAACAACGTAAGCTTCAAACTCCTGACCATTATACCCTTCCAACTCTATTGAAAAAGCAGCAATTGCCAAATGATTAAGCTCATATACTCCATCTTGATTAGGAATTCGAGGTACTTCATTATGATTAAAGCAAAATGAAACCTTTCTTATCAATGGTGGACACTGTAATTTGAACTTACGTGTAGTTGCTATCTTTTGAGATGCAAGTTCAGTTCCTTCTATCAGACTTATTTTGGAAGATACACCAATAGTTTCTGTTATACATTCCACTTTAACCTCAATATCACCACAAAAAGAATTAGACATTGCTACAGCAATCGTATTTGTTTGGGTTTCTTTTCTCAAATAGTCTATATTCCAAATATACTTAATGGTATTATGAGGTGCGTTTTGTACTTCTAAATAGAACTTGGCTTTGGTCCCACTCTCTACCTTTACAATACTACTATTGTTCCCATCCTTTCTTTTTATAGATATGCGGTTGGATGCTGACTTTAATTTATCGTCTGACATAAGATATTTATTTTACACTTGTTGTGTATATTTCTGTAATTTCAATCATATCATCAGGTTCAGCCTTTTGAATTAATCCTGCCAGCGGATTTATATTTTCCATCAGCTCTTTTTCTGCACTTTCCAATTCTTCGGCTGTTATTGTAGCTTGTTGTCCATGATTGGCGACCCTTATTTCACCGGGTTTTGAGCAGGTGGAACATATTCCGATTGATTCTTCAGTGAGCGGACAGAGACCTTCATCTCCTATTTCAACATCTTTGCATATTTTTTTCCATGTAACCTGTGGCTTGCATGGTGGAGGAACTGTGGCCTTGGGGTCATTACAAGTACCAAAGTTCATATTTTCTATTGTTTTGTCTTTATCTGTGGCTACAAGCTTTCCTCCATTGGCATCTACCATTGTTTGTGATGTAACAAGGAAAGGTATGGCTGTAGAGGGAGAATTGTTGCTGACCGACTGACTGCAATATACAGTTCCTCCTTGGACTAATAAGTGCTTCTCGCTCATGATTTTCCGATATTAAATAGTGAAAAGAATCCTTTATGTTTGCTTGGTGATATAGTCAATGATTTTTTACCGATTTTTATGGAATCAATATCACTGATAGCCTGTATGGTAGATTCCCTCAAACAATATGTCTGAAGCTGTGTCTCCATAATGGGTAGTTTGGTATCCTTTTCATACAGTTTATAATCAAGTTTGATAGCATCTATGACACTATCATTATTAAGTGTATATTTTATAGAGTATTCGCCTTCATTTATTTTATTGTTTCGCAAATTTTCTTGATTTGAACTGTTGTTCATTATTCCATTATATTCTATTAATGTCTTACCTTTGAAGTCTTTGATTGTTTGATGGCTTTTCCCATGAAATGGTTTTTCAAAGGCTTTTGCCGGAAATTCGTGAATTATTTCTTTTTTTCTTTCATCATAATCTAAATTGAAATAAGAGAAAAAAAACAAGTCTCTACGGATAAGTTCAAATATTGAATAATCATTTTGGATATTCCTTTCCGTTTGGTTTAGGTAATAAGTTAGGGATTTTCCTGTAAACTTCTGTTCGATTTCGTTCCTTATTGTTTTCCACCTCTCTTTTATTATATCTGTTCTTATGCCTGATATCTGACCGTTTAAGTTACATATAATGACAAGAGGATAGAATGCTTTACAGCATTCATAAGCCAATATATAAGGGTAGTCGGACAATTCTTGGCAATTGATAAATATGTCATGCTTATCCAAATGGACGATAGGGTATTTGTCCTTGAACAAGCCGGCATATTTAACTGTACTTCTATATTGAATTCTGGAACAGATATTATCCTTCTTGAAAAGGATATTTGTGCCATATTCGTGGGATATTTTTTGTGGATTAAACATGGATTACATGATTAAATAATATTATGATAATCTAATTTTTTTCGCATTACTTATAGTATCTACATTCTTCTTTGAATACAAGGTCAGATTTTCTTTTTGGCTGTAAATGCTTACAACATCTCCCGTAGCTTTGACTTTTTCTGATAATAAATCAACAGATTCATCGGCTTTGACATTAATCTTTTTAGCAAATTGGTTCAAATGTTCTATGGCATTTTCTTTGATAACCTTACCTGTCATTTCAATATTGCTTTCAGCGTTTATATAGACATTATTGGCATTCAGATACATATTGTCTGTTGCTGTGATTTCTATTTTATTATGCTGGGTATTGATGTGGAGCATATTACCATTCTTATCTTTTAATGTAATGCTTTCTTCTCCCTTGGTATCATCAAATATTAAAGTATGTCCACTTCTTGTAATTATAGTTTTAATGCAGTTGTCTGCATTACCTCCTTTCCCATTGTTTCTATGGAACATGCTTCCACTTACAAAAGGTCTGCACGGGTCTCCCAGTTCAAAGTCTACCATTACCTGGTCTCCAATCTCTGGTACAAATACGAATCCCCGGTTCTTGGATACCGTTTCGCTGCTTCCTGCATCAAGGCTCCGTACCCTTATCCAGTTTGTGGTCTTGTTTCTGCTTTTCTGCCATGCAAATTGCACCTGTACACGACCTAAGTTTTCCGGGTCGGCATTGTCTGTCACTTCCGCCAGCATGGCATGTGCGACCGGCATCCGCATGTCCTCCGTCGGGATGTATTCCATGCTTGCAGGTATGCCTTTGAACGAGTTGGCATAACCTCCGCTTACTTCAATTCTATGTGTTAATTCCACAATGCGGTAACGTCCCATATCCCGACGCTTGCACATGTTTGGCGGAATCTGCACTACGACTGGTTCACCGATACGTACACGGCATGTTTTCGTATTTCCTGTCATCCAGACAAGTGAGGCGACTTTACGCCCTTTTTCCACTGCTGTAAAGTGTTCAATATCCAGCGGGTGACCGGCGGCTGTGTGGCTGTACATGGTGGTCTGCGAACGGTACATTCCCTCTGAAGTCTTCATGGCATTGGCCAAATAGGTGTTGATTCCCCTGACGGCTTCCGAATCGTCCCCGAACATATCCATGTGGCTGTCGGACAGATAATCATGTCTTGAGAAATGGAATGGAGTAACACACGATGAGAAATGCATGGAGTCCATGTCAATGTCATAGACAAGATTCTCGTCCTTCTCCTTGTACGGGTTGCCAAAATAAAGCACCTGTCCGTTATAATAAAACCATTCTCCATATTGCCATGCCAAACGGCGCAGAAACTCGTATGCGCTTTCCTCCTGCATCTGTACGTAAGGTATCCTGCTTTTGAACGCCGGATTGTTCACTATACTGATACCGTTTCCGTATTTTTCCACCACTTCACTCACGATTTCCCCGAGTGTGGCATCCGTGAATGAATCCATGGTTCGCCCGGATTCAAGCAGTATGGTCGTGCTGTATCCCCTGTAGTGTAAGGTCCCGGATACACCTTTGTCTCCGTCCATTCCGATTGAGGTAATGATGCCCTTGAATATGCTTTCGTCCCCGCTGAATTCATGTTTCATGCGTATGACGACCGTTTTTCCCTGCATTGCTATCATTTCCTCGCGTTCATGGTGCCACACATTTTCTTTGACAAGCGGACTGCAAAGCACTTCGATGTCAAAATAATGATGTTGACCAAACTTCTGAACCAGACTGATACGGGTGTAGTTGCGGTTCTCGCCGTCGATGCTCACTGTTGCGTGAACTTGGTTCCAGTCTTCCATAATATTGCTTGTTTTTTTGAAAAAAGGTCTTATGTCACCACTTGTCATATCCGCTCAGGATTCTTGCCCATGTGCATAAGACCTTTTTCTTGAGATTGTCTGTCATTCGTTGAATATGCAATTATCCTTCATCGGTTTCGGTATTCCAGTTGATAGGACCGTCTTCTCCTTTCATACCATGCATCTTCATGATATAGCTTTTACCTGGGAAGAAAGGCTCCAGAAACACATCAAAATAGATATGTTTTTCCAAATCCTTATCATTGCGTTCCAAACGAAGAATTTCATATCGTTTTATTAGTTTTCCCGAACCTTTGATACTGTCGAGATAGCGTACCAATTCCTTGCGTGTCTGCTGTTGTCGTTTGGGATCCCATGTCTCGAATGCAATCCGGTTGAAGAAATCCATTGATGTCTTGCCAACATGGTTGAACACACGAACAACAGAATAAGTTTGACGTCCTTCATTAGGTCCGTCAAATAATGTTTTTCCTGAGAAGGCCATAACTTTACCAAACTCTTTGACTAACGGAACAAGTCCCATTTGTTCCAATTTGGTTAATTCACTTTTCAACAGTCTGAACCGGACAGCATCCGCATCATATATCGTACCATAAGTAGATCCGGCTGTAACCTGAGACATCAGTGTTGAATAAATACGGCCGGCAAGTGCTGATGCCGGAGATATTCTCATGTCGTCCTCTTCTCCAAGTTCATCATACTTGGCACGTGCTGTAATCCAATTACAACAAAGAGACGTGCTTTGCAGATACGTATCTGAGCCTGTCAACTTAGAGTCATAGAACATTTCCATCAGATCATCCGGATTGTCTACGTCTGCAAAATCTGAATAAAGCTGAACCATATATTCATCTGCAATACGTGCCCACTTGTCAACCACCTTTTTCGATCCAAGATAGCCTGGCAATACAAGTAGAGAGTAATTATCTCTCAAATCCAGACGGTCAAAATTCTGTTTTAACTCATTAGCCACATGATCTATAAAAACAGGGTTATCCAGATCTGTTAACTGCTCGTGCGAAACATTGATGATTGAAATGTTCTTTACCTTATCTAATCCCGTATTGTCATAGAAGGATTTCATTTCTCTATAGGCACGCTCCAAATTTCTTACCCTGTCAATGGCTTCATGCTGGTTACTTCTAAGCAGGATACCCGTTTCTTCAATTTCACGGCTGCATTTGTCTATCATGTTGTCCATAGAAGAGTTTTCCTCCAGCAATTCTATCCAATTGTCAATTTTGCGCAACAGCTTTTTGCGTTCCTCTTTCTTGTCATCTTCAAAAAAGCGGTCTCTTCTTGCTTTTCGAATCGGACTGATATTTGCAATCTCACTAATGAACGATTCAAAGAAAGGAATGCCGCCAAATTTCATTAGCGTGTTCAAAGCTTGCTCGAATTGCTGTTGTGGCTGCTGTTCTTTTTTTGCCGGGGTATCATGTTGCCCCTGTGCAATCTGTATCTTTTCTTCTGGCATTTTTCTATAATGTTAGCGTGGTACAATGATGGTTACAAGGATTTCTCCAGTTCATCTCTGAAATGTTTCAGTATAATAAGCATTGCCGCTTTTGTATCTGCATTTGTTATAGCACGAAGTAGAGGCTTGTTTGATCTCAGCGATTTCATTGCTTTTTCAAAGAATTCTTTATCTTCGCTCAGCTGACTAAGGAAAGGACTTTTTTCCGTCATAGCCTTGACAGCAAAATCTGCTACATTTTTGAAATCAAAATGCTCCATTACAGGCTGGCCTTCCTTGTTTTGAAATGTGACATCAACATTCGGTCGAAAATAGTTGAACACTTCTTCCGATGTTTTGAGTCCTTCCACCACTTCTGGCAGGATAGGCTCATCATCAGTAAACTGATTGGCCATTAAAGTGCGATTCTCAGGAATCCTGGTGATACCCTGTTCTGAATCTTCTCGTATGATGTTTCCACCAAGTTGTATATTATCTATTGCCATATATTCAATGTATTAAATATTTTCTAAAATGCTGTTATACAAAGGATTTTTGAGATAGCTAACTATGAAGGATTATCAAAAAAGGAGATTGTTTTATGCTCATTTCTACCTAATAGCACAAATCAATCTCCTCCTTCACGATTGAAACTTAATCATTTGGCAGGCCAATTCTGTTCAAAGACAGCATTACCTACTTTGAGAATCTTTGCAGAAACTGTGAAGTCGATAACCATTGCTTTCTTGCCTTCCACATCTGCTGTTTCTTTAAACTTAACGATATACCCTTGTTCCCAACTCAATTCTTTCATTACGGCTTCCTCATCACCTTTCTTGTATTCAACAATCCCACTATGAGGGTTGAATTGGGTAACCATATTTTCCAGAATTGTTGTATCTTCAGTCGATTCGATAATCATACGAACCAAACCACCATACAAATGAGACGCAGGTCTGCCTTTTGCATCTACATCACGTTCAATAAGGTAATCAACATAACGTACATCGAATTCCTTTCCTTTGAATTTTAGAGTTGCATTAAACATAAATTACAAATTTAAATGTTGATAATATGTTAGTTATCTCACTTATCATTATTTGGAATTTCTTCGTATCTTCAATCGTTAAGGTCACCCCTGCATTTTATTTTAAATGTTCAACTGTTGCCTGTTATGGCATAGCTTATACAAAGCCACCAAATCAATGCTTGCGTGACACATTAACCGGATTGATCTACTAACTTGTTCCGCCGTAAATATAAGCAATGAGATTTTAATTCGCAATTCTACAGCAAGAATAAATTTGAATTTTAACGTTCTTCTACTTTTAGCGGGAGTTACAGGATTTATGTTTAAGAGGGATGAAAAGTTATTTACTGATTGTTTCAAAAGAGTGAAGAGACATTAACTTATACCTTGCCTGGTTGTATGCTTCTTCTATAAAGTCAAAGCTGCACTCTATGTTTGTTTTTACCCTATAGGCCGCTTTGCCGGATATATCTCTCCATATCTTCTTCAAAGCTTCTGCAAGCGGGTCATTCCTTTTGATTTCAGGATATTGTAGCGACAGGAACTCTACAAATGTCTGTGCGTCCAGTTCCATATATTTATTGTACGAACCTAATGCTTCACGAAACAGACTGCACAGGTCGTTTTGTGATGTGCCTATGGCATTCAAGTCCTTCTCCTGAATGATCGCGTCTTGTTCAGAACTGCTTCTTGCCGCCCGGTTGGTACCTATGGCATCAGAATCTCTATATAACCGGTTCACGTGGTTTTTGCCTGATTTTGCCAATATGATACCTCTGCGGATTGCCTCCAGTGTGGCGGAATAGACACAGCATCTTAGCACCCTTGTCGGGTTCTCTTTAGCCCATTGTTTTGTCTGCTCGTCAAATCGTTCCGTTAAAAGGGGATGAACAATGATGTCTCCGAGTGTGTTCTCAATGGAGTCTTTTTTTTGCAATGCCTTCAATATACTGACTGTTGAGTCTATAGCCATCTTTCCTGCCAGTTCATTTACCGGATGCGATGCTTCATCTTTTGCCAGCATCGTATGCGACGGGTTATCACCGTGAGGATACATACCGTTAATAGAATTTGCAATGTCTTTCAACTGCCGTTTCAGAGTCAATTGATATTCCTTGATGAAATCGACAAGTATTTTGCACATATAATGCTTGGCTATATTCTTGTAAATCTGTATATGCTGTTCGATGTTCCTGATTACGTATTCTTCTATTTCCTCTATAGCTCCCTTTATGAAGTCCGGAAGTAGTTTATCAATATATTTTTTTGCTTCTATCCATTTGTCACGGATGTCGAAGAATTTGTTCAGGCAATCTTCTGTTACTATTTTGTTACAGATTCTTTTCTTGTCAAAATAGCGGCATAGCAATAGAAGGACAATGTCATTACTGCACAACATTCCCGCTTCCATATCCTTTTTCGGAGGTGTCAGTTCCAATGAGAAGGTCTTATTTGCCAGCATGAGCAAAGCTGTTGCCATCATATCCTCCAGATCATAGGTCCCGGTAACTACAGGGGTGTACAATGCCTTTTTGTAGAAACTGTTACCGCTGTTTTTCCATTTCATTTTATTTCCATCGGCTATCAGTATATCATCTTTACGGCTGATAATTCTTCTCACCTCCACTGCATCAAAGACCATATCCTTGTCAATATGGTAATAGTCTATCCGTTTTTTGCTGTAATCCCTGAGTCTGTCGCTTTCGGCACACCATGTGACCACCTTGTCAAAGTGTACTTTTACGAGTTTCACTTCTGCATAGTTGCTATGTGCATAGAAGTCCTGTATGGTATGCAGAACACCGCCCAGTCTTACCAGCTGTTCGGGGCTTGTGAAATTCATACCCTTGAGCTGTTGGAGAAGCTGGTCGTAGACGACCTTTGTACCCCAAGTGTTTTTTTCACTGTCATGACAGTTACTTCTCAGGTATTGTTTTATTCCCTTTTCCTTGTTTATAGAAATCTCTTTGTCTGTAATTTTTCCATTAAATCCCATATCTTCCAGTGCCTTGGAAGTAAATAATCCTTTAGGATTGTCACAATGGTCAAACGGTACACTGACACCGATTATCTTTTCAAACCCCGGGATTAATCCATCTCTTTTGTCATCGACAACGAGTCTCCATTTTGTGGGATTCTCATAATAGGCCTTTCTTGCGATTATTTTTCTTTCTTTTGTGTAGAACTTTTGGATAGCCAGAATTCTTACTGCATCCTCTAAAAGCTGTTTTAGCTCAATTCTGTCCGAATAGCTATTGCAGTAGCAGTAATCCGGAATCTCGTTTATTCCATCCAAAGCGGCAGAAGGATCGAATAAGAACGGTGCTATCAGTTGGGCATAGTCCTTTAGCCAGTTCCCTCGGTAGAGATATTGTATATTTTTTTCTTTTCTCAGCTCTTGTATACCACTTCGGTCTATGGCATTCTTTTGTATATTTTCATGTCCGAATCCTCCCTGATAGCTCAAGTCTTCCACCTTGAATCCTTCGTAATCCCCTACATGGTCATTTGTGCCATACTGTCTGTTCTTGGTGTATTTCTCCAGGGCATAGTAGGCCTCGGTAATATCCCATTCAAGTGCAAATGCCCCTTTAAGGGTCTGTGCATTGGCAAATGGCACACTTTGCAACTTGTGAAAGTCCATGTAGAGTACCCTACACATTCCTTGGTAGGCAAAGCGTGCCCCTTCGTCGCCTTTTGCATCTTTATTTATATTTTTATCATATTTGCAACGGAGTAGCCAGTCTATGTGGTGTCCGAATTCCTCTACAAGGGCTACCATCAGTTTATGCCGGACTTCGTTGTTCTCTATAGCTTCCTCTATGGTCTGCCTTGATACATAAATCTCATTGGTTGTCTGGTTGTAGGCAGCCTGCAGACCGTATATCCGGTTTTCGCATACCTGTATTTCGGGATTGGACAGGCTTCTGTCCATACAGGCATCGAACAGCTTGTCTACGGCATCTTGTGATACGTCCTTTCCGAAGATATTAGCCATACGGAACTTGAAAATCCATTTGCCGTCACTTTCTGCAAGGTCAATCAGCTGTTTCCATGCAAAATCGCTTTCGAGTGTGATGTCCTCGCTCTTTACAGGCTCTTCTTTTTCCTTTTCTTTTATCTGTTTTTTCAGCTCTTTTTCCTTCTTTACCCCGGATATCGGTTCATCAAAGCAGAGATTGCTTTTTATCCGTGGGGAATGTACAATTCCGGTATAGCTTTCAAATGTAGGCGAGGAAATCTTCACCGTGGTGTTGGGCACTACGGTTCCTCCTTTGGATGTCTTTGCCGTACTGAACACCACCGGTTTGCCGTTCAGCAGTATAGTGGGTATGCCTTCTGTCAGCGTGTCCGGTCCGTATGGATGTGTGGCAATGTCACCGACCACAGCTATAGGCTTCTTGTTTATGGTTGCCGTTACGGCAGAGCACTGTATAATGCTGCCTGGACCGGTACTTGCGCCGAGGGTGACTAAGAACTTACTCATGCAATTTCTTTTTTTATTCTACATTTATGTACTTTTCATATTCAGGACCTTCGTACGGTGGGTCACCAAAACCTCGTGAGTTAATGGCAATATCAAAGTTTTCAATATCATTACCGTCTTCAGACTTCCTGATTCTATAGGTATAATATTCTTCTCTGCGGTGTATAGGTGCTTTAGTGTAGTCCCAGTCATGCAGATGACAATAGTAAAGCAGGGGGAACGGATTATTATTGAATTTCAGATTTGTTTTTTCCAGAAAATCATCCATGTGCATGCCTCTGCCCAAAACTGCTCCACCGACAACTATTTTACCCGTAAAATACTGATGTGGGCAGCGGTTCTTTAGCCATTTTAGGTTTTCTTCGGATAGAAAATCATCTAATTCTATATTCCAGTCAATCAGTATTCCGTTTACAGGGGCACTGTCTTTTCCGCTTTCATCAAGCGATGTCATGGTAAGTCCCATAGAATCCCATATAAATATTCCGGGTTCCGCAAGACGCTCGTAATTTCCGAATATCTCACACAGTTCTCCTATTGACATTCCCGGCATGAACGACTTGCCGTTGTAGGTCATTGTCGTATCTGTAAATACAAACAAGTGCTTCATATTCACCCCCTCTTTTTCGTAGTCTATAGGCGGTTCTTCCGGCAGATGTTCTTCCAAAAACCGGTCTGTTTTTTTTATCAGTGTATCTACTTTGCCCAAAATGTTATCTATGCTTCCCATCGCCTTTTGGTGGTTGTAGCTGCACCCTGTACAGGAGGATAGACAGGACAGGATACTTATGTAGAATAGTATTGCTAGATGCTTCATAATCCTTATTATTTATCAATATTGAACAACTGTTTGAGAGAAATGAGTGGAAACAATTCTTTTGTTATTTTGTTACCACGTTTCAATATAATCCGGATAAATTACGGTAATTCCAGTTTGTTGGAACTGCCTTGAATTTCCACTTTCTTTCCTTTCAACTTGGTGGTGTTTTTACCATTGAGGGTCATCTTACCATTACTAATTACTGAAATCTCATCCGATTCATTTTGATACTTTTTAGATAAGACATCCAGTGAGTTGTTGGCATCCACTTTGAGTTTGTCAAACTTCAGGTCTCCCTCTTTGCCGATACTCATATCAAGTTTACCGTCAGCCACTATATTTATATCTTCCTTTGCATTCAGCCTTATGTTTTCAGCATTCAAGGAGATGGTTTTGGGAGCGGTTATTTCTATTGTTTGTTCCTTGGAGTTTATGTGTATTATGTTTTTATTGGCATCTTTCAGTGTGATACCCCAATCTCCGTTTTTATCATCATTGAACTCCAGTGTATGTCCGCTGCGCGTGACAATCGTTTTAATGTGGTTGTCCGCATTACCTCCTTCGCCGTTGTTTTTGTGAAACATGCTTCCACTGACATAAGGTCTGCACGGATCTCCAAGTTCGAAATCGACCATTACCTGGTCTCCGATCTCAGGAACGAATACGAATCCCCGGTTCTTGGATACCGTTTCGCTGCTTCCTGCATCAAGGCTCCGTACCCTTATCCAGTTTGTGGTCTTGTTTCTGCTTTTCTGCCATGCAAATTGCACCTGTACACGACCTAAGTTTTCCGGGTCGGCATTGTCTGTCACTTCCGCCAGCATGGCATGTGCGACCGGCATCCGCATGTCCTCCGTCGGGATGTATTCCATGCTTGCAGGTATGCCTTTGAACGAGTTGGCATAACCTCCGCTTACTTCAATTCTATGTGTTAATTCCACAATGCGGTAACGTCCCATATCCCGACGCTTGCACATGTTTGGCGGAATCTGCACTACGACTGGTTCACCGATACGTACACGGCATGTTTTCGTATTTCCTGTCATCCAGACAAGTGAGGCGACTTTACGCCCTTTTTCCACTGCTGTAAAGTGTTCAATATCCAGCGGGTGACCGGCGGCTGTGTGGCTGTACATGGTGGTCTGCGAACGGTACATTCCCTCTGAAGTCTTCATGGCATTGGCCAAATAGGTGTTGATTCCCCTGACGGCTTCCGAATCGTCCCCGAACATATCCATGTGGCTGTCGGACAGATAATCATGTCTTGAGAAATGGAATGGAGTAACACACGATGAGAAATGCATGGAGTCCATGTCAATGTCATAGACAAGATTCTCGTCCTTCTCCTTGTACGGGTTGCCAAAATAAAGCACCTGTCCGTTATAATAAAACCATTCTCCATATTGCCATGCCAAACGGCGCAGAAACTCGTATGCGCTTTCCTCCTGCATCTGTACGTAAGGTATCCTGCTTTTGAACGCCGGATTGTTCACTATACTGATACCGTTTCCGTATTTTTCCACCACTTCACTCACGATTTCCCCGAGTGTGGCATCCGTGAATGAATCCATGGTTCGCCCGGATTCAAGCAGTATGGTCGTGCTGTATCCCCTGTAGTGTAAGGTCCCGGATACACCTTTGTCTCCGTCCATTCCGATTGAGGTAATGATGCCCTTGAATATGCTTTCGTCCCCGCTGAATTCATGTTTCATGCGTATGACGACCGTTTTTCCCTGCATTGCTATCATTTCCTCGCGTTCATGGTGCCACACATTTTCTTTGACAAGCGGACTGCAAAGCACTTCGATGTCAAAATAATGATGTTGACCAAACTTCTGAACCAGACTGATACGGGTGTAGTTGCGGTTCTCGCCGTCGATGCTCACTGTTGCGTGAACTTGGTTCCAGTCTTCCATAATATTGCTTTCATTAAATAATTTAGACTGTAGTTTTTACTAAGGCATAAAGGTAATAACCTGAATTCTTTATTTGTCAGGCCAGTTTTGCTCAAAAACAGTATCACCAACTTTTATGATCCGTGCAGATATGGTAAAATCAACAACCATTCCTTTTTTGCCTTCCACATTTGCTATTTCCTTGAATTTTATAATGTATCCCTGTTCCCAGTTCAGAACCTTCATTGTTGCTTCTTCATCTCCTTTTTTAAAATCAATAGTTCCCGCATGGGGAATAAACTGAGTTACCATACTTTCCAATATGGTTGTGTCCTCGCTTGATTCTACAATCAAGCGGATTAAACCTCCATACAAATGCGATGATGGCCTTCCTTTTGCATCGATATCACGTTTAATAAGGTAGTCTACATAGCGGACATCATATTCTCTTCCTTTGAACTTCAATGTTGCACTAAACATGGCTTTCATTTTTTAATTAACACTAATATCCGTACAGGACTGTCGTGGACACAATGAATTAAGGTGTTCAATGGTTGAAACTTCCGACTTCAAAGCACACCACATTGCCTGAAAATATACCTGTTCAGACAAGCCTATTGCTGCCAACGACAGTACTTGTTGTCAAATACGTTAGGCCGTAAATATAACCATTCAAAATGTAATCTCCAATGTTTTTTCCAAAAATAAAGCGTGATTGATACGTACACTTATTGTTTTTTTTCTATTTTTGCGTATGAAAGAGTGTTTTCTATTAGCAATGCCGTATTAAATGTATATAGAATTGACTCTTTCAGTATGTAAACCTAATAAACGGACAATATGAAAAGCGACAATTGGATTTTTGACGATTCTGCTACAACTGCCATACAAATGGCAAAGTCTGTTGCACGTGACAATGCACATGGGCAATTCTTTCCGGCTCATTTAATCAAGGGCCTGCTTCATCGTGATGTGGGGATTAGAGAGTTTCTTAAATCAAAAAACAAAGATATTGCTTATCTTGAAGAGTGGGCTGACATACGTATAGAAGAAATTCCCGTAGCTGGTAAGGTAATGGATGTGTCATGCTCTTCTGAAATAGAAAAAGTTTTTGATGAGTCAGACCGCATCCGGGCAAAAATTGGCTGGAGTCAAATAACCCCTCTATGTTTGCTTACAGCCTTGTCAAAACCTGGTATAGCATATTCAGTAAACCAGTTAAAAAGTTTTCCGGTCAAGGAGCATGAAATATTAGACGAACTCCTTGGCAATTCCATAGAAGAAGACTTGAAAGAGCAAACAGGTTACGGCAATGCTTCACTAACTGCAAAACACGACTCTTTCCTCAATAACTATTGTATAAATCTAACTCTCGAAGCTTCAGAGGGTAGGATTAGACCGATTGTGTGCAGAGATAATGAGTTGCGCTTGATAATGCAAATCTTGGGACGTCACGGAAAATCCAATGTTATGATTACCGGAGAATCAGGTGTCGGGAAAACTGCATTGGTGGAGGGGCTTGCATGGATAATCAGTAATGGGAAAGTCCCTTCATTCCTTCAGGGAATCACGATTTTCGAATTAAATACAGGAACGCTTATAGCCGGAGCCAGCTATAAGGGAGAAATAGAAGATCGCCTAAAGAATATCATTCGGGATTTACGGAAGATGGATAAGGCTATCTTATTTATAGACGATTTGCACACGTTGATTGATTCTAAACAAGGGAATAACGGTGCAGCAAGTGTATTAAAACCGGAATTGGTCAAAGGTAACATAAGCATGATAGGTGTTACGACATCGGATGAATACCGTAAGGTTATTGAACCGGACCAAACTTTCAACCGCTGTTTCGAAGAGTTGAAACTTACAGAACCAGATGAAGAATCTGCTCTGAACATGGTTTTGTCCCAGATGGATACATATATACAATTCCACGGACTGGGCATTTCCAATCAGGCTGTAGCCGAAAGTGTACGTTTGGCCAAACGCTATGTGCAGGACAGATGTTTGCCAGACTCATCTCTGGATTTAATCGACAGGACTTTCTCGGCTGTGAAACTGATGAATGAAACAGTGATTGAAGAGTTGTCGTCCTTGCATAAGGAACTGGGAAAAGTCCATTTGAATGACGATTCAGAAGAAGAAATGCACCAATTGTCTATACTGAAGAGAATTTTTTGCAAAATGCGGGATGCTTTATATCCGGCTTTAGCAGACAAAGTTTCACATGAGTTGGATGTGGAAAGCGAAACTGACATAAAAATCATTTATGATTATTTGGAACGTGAGTTTAGCGGACTCCTCGAATTCCTGAAAAATCCCACAAAAGAGATAGGTATACAGGAAATAGCTGCCGTCATTTCCGATAAAACAGGTATCCCACTTGGCAAATTGCAATCGAAAGAAAAAGAACGTCTGTTGAACATGGAAAACATGCTTCGGAAAAGAGTTGTCGGTCAAGACCATGCCTTGAAATCACTGACAGATGCCATTTTGGAATCCCGATCAGGCTTAAATAAGCCGGGACAGCCTATCGGGTCATTCTTTTTCCTTGGACCGACAGGGACCGGTAAAACAGAACTTGCAAAGGCTTTAGCTGAAGCCTTGTTCAATGATGAAAAGGCTATGATTCGCTTTGATATGTCTGAATTCAAGGAAGAACACTCAGCTGCTCTATTGTATGGTGCCCCTCCTGGATATGTCGGATATGAAGAAGGCGGGCTTTTGGTAAACAAAATCAGGCAATCTCCTTACTCTGTTGTTTTATTTGATGAAATAGAAAAAGCCCACTCTTCTGTATACGATATTTTCCTGCAAATCATGGATGAGGGAAAACTGCATGACCGGCTTGGTAAAGAGGGGGATTTTTCCAATGCCATCATCCTGTTTACATCCAATGTCGGTAGCGAATGGCTGGCAGAACAGTTTAAACTGGGACATTTCCCTGATACGGCACAGTTAATGGAAGTTATGGCACGCTACTTCAGACCGGAATTTTTGGCACGTTTATCAGAAATTGTTCCTTTTTCACCCATTAATGAAAATATACTTTTACAAATATTTGATATTCAATTTCTAAATTTTTCAAAACTGCTTGAAAAGCAAAATATAAGAATTGTACTAACTGATGATGCTCGTTACATGTTAGCTCACAAAGGATTTGATCCGCGCTATGGAGCACGTCAAGTGTCCGGAATGATACGCACCTACTTACGTCGTCCCATTTCCAGATTAATAATCGAGGGGAAACTGGACTCCGGTAAAACCTTATCGGTAGGACTTGGAAATAATGAACAATTGACATGGAACATCGAATCCTGACTAGGCTTTCAAAACATCTCTTGTTTTGGAAGAGTCAGAAAGTAAAGCATCATGTAAACTATAATGTTTTGACGAATGGATACTTATTACAAAATACCGCTACAGATTGAAAATCTTTTTGCAGAGGAGCCTTCTCATTTTGAGACATGTACAGAGAAGGAATCAATTGATCAGAATCTGGAACTGATTTTCACAACATATCCCGGCGAACATAAATTCGACAGGGCTTTTGGATGTAAAATATGGCTCTTGGATTTTGACAGGATGGTTTCTCTAAAAAAGTGGGAGGAAACTTTTTATGAGTATCTTACTGATGCCATAGCGAAGTATGAACCCCGACTGAGTCAAGTAGAAATTAACACGGATATTTCAGATGTTAATTTTCACAATATGCCATTCGATACAATTTCCATCAAAAAACGTGTAATAGTTTCTGTGACAGCTGTCATCAATCGAAATCAGGAGCGTTGCCGTTTTAAATTTAAACTTTTGCTGGGTCCGCTGACCAATGAATAAAAACGATTTATAATACATATATATGGAAGAGTTACTAGGAAAATTTGTGATGTCATACTTGCTGATGCCATTAATAGCAGTATTGTTAGGAAGCGTCATGTTTTTCATTGCCAAAAAGAACCAACTGCTGCGTAATAGAAAACTGATAGGATATTGCATAATAATGGTAATCCTGTTAGTTGCACCGGCAACAGCAGCTTTGGTTAAATACAGTTTCATGCCATATTTTTACATGCTTTCATTACTGTTTTATTTTCTTTTGGGAACTATACATCTCAAAACGATGATGCATTTTATTCCGGAATCACAAAAATGGCTTGAAGGAGGAGAAGACAATTCATATACTTATGAATTGACACTCACTCTGCTGCTGATGATAATAGGAATGGTATTGTATTCGTTTGTTTTTGACCTGTGTAATGATTTGCAGTATGGGTTATGGGCATCTACAGCCATGCTGCCATTTCTTTTTGTCTCTGTCTTTCGCAGAACATACTACAGTTTTTTGGATATTCCATTGGAAATCTACAAGGTTTGGAATTATTCAGAAGATAGGACGCTTCATGGATACAACAAGATAAATGAATCTGATCTTATGGTAGTTGAAGTAGAGCTTACCAGAAACCCAGAAACTGATTCGGAAACAGTCCGCATTTCTGCGCAAGCTGTGGAAACCATGATTTTCGGAGAGTGGTTCCAGATTTTTGTGCAGGATTATAATAAAAAATTTCCGGCCAAGCACATAGCCTGTAATGACGACCAAACTACTTACGGATGGATATTCTATGTAAAACCTTCTTTTTTCCATTCACGGAGGTATATCGACCCGGATGAATCGTTTGGAGAAAATAGAATAGCTAGTGGCAGTTTGATTGTTGCAAAAAGAGTTAGACAAGAGCTTGTAAACAAATAAAATGTATACCTATGAACAGAAGCGAAAACGATATTTTTGAAAGAATCAATTGGGAAAATGGCATGGATATTGATGCGAATGACTTGATCATGACCGAAAACTTTTTCCTGAATAGCATGTATAAGATGAAGCAAACCTCACTGCCTGCATTCGGCTACGGATTGTTACCGGATAAAAACCTTGATACACAGGATCAGGGGACAGATATGGAGGTTTATCATACAGTTACAGATAAGGTGGAAATCCGTGTAAACCGATGTTTAGGTGTAACCCGCAGCGGGTTTATCGTTGATTACAAAGCAGGTGTTGAGGACAACATGAGCCTTAAAATCACAATACCAGCAGAAACAATCAGGAGAGAGATAACGGGAAAAGCAAATCGCTGGAACATTCTCCTTACTGTTTCTCCTTACGAAAGAGTGCTGAGCGGAACACCTGACAATGCTACACTTCCGCCGAGATTCCCTTATGTTAAACCATCCTATACATTATCTTTATCACCAATTGAAAGAACCATTATATCCGCAAATGTATTGATACTAGGACGTTTACGTATGGAAGGTGAACGTTTCCTGCTGGATTATACTTATATTCCACCATGTACAAGTCTGACAGCTCACGCGGAATTGATAAGATACTACCGTTATTTCGGACAAATGTTCAATTCCATTGAAAAATCATCCAAAGATATTGTAGCCAAAGTCATTAACAGATCAGATTCATCGCCTATCGCTATCAATACAGCCTGTATATGTAAAAGCATTCTACACTATACAGCCATGTGCTTCTTCGAATATCGCAACTTGGGTATGTTCTGGCATCCGGCCAAAATGATTGACTGTTATTCATCATTGGCTCATATTTGCTTTAATTCCTTGAATTTCCTGGAAAAGACAGAAAAAGAGGACTTGATGCAATATTTTTACGAATGGAGTGATATCAGTCCGGTCGCATTTGAGAGCTTGATGAATGAAGCCATTGATATCGAATACGAACATACAGACTTGCAATCAGCATTCTTTATCATCGAAAAATTTCTGAAAGCCTTGTCTGAATTATGGCAAATGCTGGTTTCTCTTGACTACATTGGAAGGCATAAAGACAATATTGTCATAGGTGAAAGAAAATATTCTGATAACAGAGGAAAATCAACGGAATGGACTCCGTTTGATCGCATGTAAAATTTAAATCGCAATTATGAAACCGATAAACAATAGAGCTGTCAAAAAAGCATACCTGAAATTTTCCGGTTATCTGATGATATGTGTAGGTATTGCCGTGTTTACATTCTATTCATTCATGAAGACTTCATCTGTTGAAGTAAAAGCCATCGTCAATAAAACCGCTGAATATGATAGAATATACACGGATGAATTGAATCTTGTTGTTGCATTTGACTCTATCTATCAATACATGAATTTGATGAATAGTTCTCCAAGAATCAATGATATTCTTCTGCAGGACATGGTCAGTTCCAGAAAAATGCAGCTCCAAAGGCATATGGGCAAGTTTGATGCGCAGGACTATATTCTACATCAAAGATTGCTTAATGCTGTCAATGACTTTCTTGCCGTGAAAGATTCGATACGCTTGGCAGAGAAAGAAGAAAACGTGGTACGTGAAGACTTGATGCGTTCAGTAAAAGAATATAAGGATGTTTCACGAAAACTAAAAGTAGGAGGTCTTGTTTATGAAAGAAAATAACCGACAGAATCGTTGCTCCCGTAGAATGAATATCAGCTATCGGGAGAGAGTGATGTCTTTTCTTTACGTCTGTTTATTATTACTTACAACTGCCGGATGTTGCTGCTTTCTGATGTATATTGCCGGTACTGATTTCAGCGCGTCCAAGCAGAAAGGGGTCATAATGAACAAAATGGAAAAGATTTATTCATTTAGAAACATCCAGAAAGAATATGTGTCCATTATAGATACACTGTATTTCAAAATCAATGCTTTGCAACCTGGAATTCATGCCCAATATGAGGAGGATGATATAAAATATTTGTTGAATGATCTCAAGAATGTCTATCAAAGCAACGGATGGGACAATAGATACAAAGTGTTTCTCCAAATTGCTGACTTTTATCAAATGTGGATGACAGATAAAAAAGAATTATGGGGAAGACAACAGAACATCATTAATTTCAGAAAAAATCTGGAGGAATGTGAAATTGGGCTTGAAAGCAAAAAGCAGGACTGGCGTTCCAATCTAAAAAAATGAAGCTATGGGAAAATTGAATAACAAGAAAGCATTTATTATTTTTGGTGCAGCGGCTGTATGCATATCACTTGCGTACTGGTTAAGTCTACTTGCACAGGGAAAAACGGTACAAGCTTTTGTTACTCCGATGGATGCTGAAGTCGGGCAAGCCATTTCGTTTGGCGACAGTACATCCAGGGCACATTCCTGGTTATGGGAATTCGGCAATGGCGAAACATCAGAAGCAAGAACAGGGAACTACTCCTACAGTAAGGAAGGGAAATATCAAATCAGATTGACCGTAGATGGTCAATTCGAGGAAAAATTTCTGGTTAATGTACGCCCTAAAGTAGACAAGGACCCGTATGGTGAATTGATAAAGATTGATGCGCCAGGATTTGCACTACAAAACGAAATTATATCAGTACGAGGTCTGGGGAATGCCAAAGAATGGCGATGGGAGTTTGGAGAAACAGGCATGATTGATTCACGTGAAAAGAATACCTTATATTCTTATTCCGAAGCGGGAACATACGAAATCCTTTTATCTACAGAAACTACACAATATCCTGTAAGACATACAATCCGAATCGAACCCAATTTTCAGAGAAATGATTCTGCAGATGTACAGACATTGATCGGTAATGACATCAGGGAAAGGCTTCAAGCTATTGTTGACGGCAAACCTTTCAACCAAAACTACAACTACATTCTTTCATCTTATCTCTGCAATAATCCGGATGTCGTTGTTACCGTAAACGGTGAAAAACACAACGATTTTTATTCCTATTGCCAAGGACTGAAAATAATAGGTCGCAAAAGGCTTGTAATAGAAAATGTCGTTGTTGATGTCAAAGATGACGAATCCGATGAGTGTGTTAAGCAATTGCTTGTCACCCAATATGACAAGCCGTTAACTAAATGACTGAATAAATATGGAAAGAACTACAAGCACTTGGGGAGTATATATACTGGCACTATCTTTTTCATTGGCTTTTACTGCCTGTGGACCGGTGAACCGATTTACCAGAGTCAAACGCATCCCAAGAGAATATGCAATGAATTATTGCGGTACAGATATCAAAGCATCCCGATCTATATGGTCAGGCAAAGCTCCATGGGTTGTGTTTTCTGATCAATTGGATAATTTCAGCTACAGAAAACCCACTGGCAAGAATGTATATAAAGAACTGAAATTTATGGAGCCCTATCTGGTCATAAAGGAAAAAGGTGACTGGCTGAAGGTTGTCAAATATTGTCCGGACATTATAAAGGACGGAAAGCTGGTAAATCGTAAACAAGCGCAATATTATGGCTGGATTAACAAATCTGACCTGCTGCTGACACAGTCTTCTATTACGGACTTGGCTACTGGTCTTAAAAATAAAATGGTTACAGTACTGGCTGATTCTACTGTTATAGCTGTGCCGGATAAATATTTCAAGAATGATTCCATACGGGTGTTCCAAGATACGGATTTTATGCAGGACTATAAAAAAGTAGCAATGCATACTATCGTCTATCCGCTAAAGGAATCTGACAACGGAGACAAAACTTTAATCGCCATAAAAAGTTATATTTCCCCAGACAGTGTCGCAACTGAAACCTTGGGTTGGATAGACAACGCATTGATAAGAAATATAGGACAACAATTACATGTGGATATAAACACCTTACCCTCTGACAGGATTCTCTTCAAGGACAGATATGAAATGGATACTGTGACTTATGGAAAAGAAAGCCTACAAGAATCGGAAGTACTGGAGCATAATGAAAAAGCTCTACTCTATAGCCCCATTGTATCTTTTAAACGCTCTAACTCTTTCACCAGTTTTAGAACTGGAGCCTTTTTCCCTTTAACAGATTACCGTAATAGCTATATATTGAATGTTGACGGAAATCCTATAACCTATAAACAGTTTAAGGGTATCGAAAAACAATTGAAACAAATCAACATCCTTTTCGTTATGGAAGATGACAACGAGGTTGCCAGACAATATCCTGGAATTATCAATGTTATACAAGGGTTACAATCAAGATTCTCTCACCCACAGAGTGAATTCACATATAAATTTGGAGCGGTTCTTCCCACCAAAGGGCATGTCGGGAACCATGTTGAAACCATAGCGTTGACATCCGACTACATGGAACTTCTAAATGCCCTTTCCGATAGGGTTGACACTGCAAATAAATTAAGTAGAAACAGCACAAATCATAACTGGAAGTCTCTACGTAAAGCTATCAATATGCTTGAGAATCATAAAAAAGAAACAAATGTTATAATTCTGATAGGAGAGACCGGAAGTGGAAGTGAATGGGCTGAAACAGCTTTAGTCAATAAACTGGCTGATTATAATTGCCGTCTGTTAGGCTTCCAGCTGCATAGTGGACGACCTGATAAATATACAAATTTTGTTCTTCAAGTCGAAAACATGATTGACAGTTACGCCAAACAAATCGCTGTGTCAAAACGTGAAAAGATTGTGTATGCAGATCAGCTAAGGACTATGAACGAGTACAATGAAGTAAAAAGAAATATATATTGTCTGGACTTCCCCAACAGAAGTATGACACAAGGTTGGGTGGTTTTCCCATCTAAAGATGAAAGTATGCCATTCGAAGGACTTACTTCTTCTGTAGATAGCCTTATAAAACAGGTTGAGAACGATAACAGATCGGTTGCTTCAAGTTTGCGCAAGGCGTTTACTGAAACAGGAAATTTCAGAAACAGGATTGACTCTACATTTATTCAATTTCATAGGATGAATAAACCTTCTACAGAATTGATTACACATTCTTTGAAATCTGTTTCTCCTCTATATTTTATACCAGCTCAAACCGTTCAGATACCAGATTCTTTATCTTCTTACGTAGATTATAAATTACTTTTGTCAGATGCTGAATTTAAAAAACTCAAAAATTTTATTTCCCAGCTGGCTGGCTTTTATGTTGACTATAAATATGACAAAAATCAACAGAAAGGTCATAAAAATCAGATTTGCGGTTGCCCTGATGATGTTTGGCTGCTGAAAAATGTAACTACTACAGAGAGAATGGATTCTATTTTTAATAATGAATATGCTTCTACTCGATCTGTACGACGTAAATTACGCAAGCTATATTATAAAAATATCAATACAGGGAAAGTACATCGGCTAAAGAGAAGAGAAATGAAACAACTATCTTTGGCTGATGCTCATCACTTGATAATAACTTGTCCAACAGATAATCAATTTCTAAAATCTTATAAGATTGCTGAATTAAAAAGAAGGAAGGAACTGTCTGATGAAACATTAGACATGCTGATTGATTATTTTAAGGAAAAGAAGAAAAAGCTGGAACAAGCAGCCAGTAATACTTTCAAGTCAAACGGACAGACTTATTATTGGATAAGTCGGGATATGCTTCCTTAAATTTTTAAACAAATCATATTATGACAGAAACTTATATTGAATTAGAAGGTCTTTTGTCTTCTTCTATTTTGAATAAAGAGGAAAGAGAAAGAATTTCCGCACTGATAGCTGATAAATTAGATCAAGAACAACGGATGTTAAATGAAATGTGCACGGAAATAGCATCTTTTATCGAGCTTAGTAAAAACGGCTTTTTCAAAACAAACAAGATGCTGTTGTTTAAAGAATTCTTGTCTTCAAAGTTCTCGTCTGCATACAAAAAGATATATGTCCAAAATTTGGATAATATTTATAACCTGTTTAGATTAGGTCTTGGAGAACATATGAAAGCCCAAAGAATGAAAACTGATATAAGTATTCAATTCTTTTCGGATGAAACAGTTATGAATATAGCAAAGATATATTTAAATTCCATAGTGCAAAAAGTTGAATATGATTCCAAGTCCATGGAAATGACAGTCACTCTAATTATTATGGACAGAAATCTAATAACTTGGCAAGGCTGTGATTTGCTGAATTTAAATCGTGAAATAAAACTGTGCGGAAAAATTATTGAAGAAAAAAAATTGCTGTATGTATCAATAAATGAGCCTAAGCATATTTTTGAGAGTATTTATATTCCGTTAGTAATGAAAGATGATACGGTACCAATATCTTTCATTTTAAGGGATTCTTTGGAAGCAGCATTGCGCTTCTAACCAACCTGAATACCTCTTCCAACTTAAAGCAGGTGTCATATCCTATTTCTGAGGATTGATGACACCTGTTTTAGTTACTCATAAAACGTTTTTCCCTTCCATCAAAGGTAATCCCTCCCTCGTTTGCCAGCCGCATTTGTACTTTTTTTCGGGAGATTTTTCTCTTATGGCTTCGCCATGAAAATTCTTCCGAAAAAGAATGCGGCGTCAAACGTCTGGAGGGATTGTTGTCTGATTACAGGGATAAACTGCGACCGACGTGACGCATAGCCGTTTCAGTACAGGCGGCTGTCCTTATATTTCCCGATACCTCAAAAGAACCGTGAAAGCATCCGTTCCCCACCAGTAAGCTGTGCCTATTTCATCCTATCCCGAGATAAGACAGGGATTTCAGCTCCCTCTGTTCTGCATAGTTCCGCTGCTTCATGTGTTCTGCACATCCTGCTGTCTGCGTCTTTGCCTTCTCTATTTTCCCCTTCACCTCTCTCACACATTATACTTCCAATTCCTCTTTTCTTCGTGCCAGACCATCTATAGATTGCCATCTGATGCCATCTGACGACATCTGATGCCAGCTTTTTGAAAATCAGCGGATTGTAAACAGAAAGCCCTTACATTTGGACTGTGAAACCAATCAAACAGTCACTCAAAACAGAAAATTATGGCACAGAACAACCGTCCAGACAAAGGAAAGCAAAGCCGGAACAAGAAACCGGAAAAGCCTTATGTGGAACAGATTGACGAGCTGCTGCTGGTCCACAACAAGAACGACCCGAAAGAGGGAATCGGCGTGGTCAGCCAGGCGGACGAGAAAGGCAACTATCGGACAGTTCCACCGGAGGAAAAGAACGAAAACTCGTTTCTGAAGTTCGACAAGAATTCGAGCATCCTCGAAAACTTCATCAAAAACTTCTGGAGCCAGCTGAAGGAACCTACCCATTTCCGGCTGATCCGCATGACTTTCCATGACTACAAGCAGAACAGGCAGGCTCTCAAGGACCTGGCTTCGGGAAAAGAGACCGATGCGGTGAAAGAGTTCCTGAAACGGTACGAAATCGTGCCGAAGAACAACCAACAAAGCAATGTCCAAACCAAAGAGGAGGAAAAAGCAATGGCAAAAAAACAAGAACAGGCACCTCAGGTGCAACCGGAACAGGTGACACAGGTGGAAGCGGCTGCGCAGGGACGAGAACAGCAGGCTCCCCGGCAGCAGACTCCAACCTACCGGTACAACGAGAACATGATCAACTGGGAAGAACTGGGCAAGTTCGGAGTATCCAAGGAAATGCTGGAGCAGTCCGGACAGCTGGACAGTATGCTGAAAGGCTACAAGACCAACAAGACCATCCCGCTGACGCTCAACATTCCCGGCGTACTGACCGCCAAACTGGATGCAAGACTGTCGTTCATGTCCAACGGCGGACAGGTGATGCTGGGCATCCACGGAGTAAGAAAGGAGCCGGAACTGGACCGTCCGTACTTCGGGCACATCTTTACCGAAGAGGACAAGAAGAACCTGCGCGAAAGCGGAAACATGGGTCGGGTGGCAGATCTGAACCTGCGCGGCAACTCGACCGAGCCGTGCCTCATTTCCATCGACAAGAACACCAACGAACTGGTGGCCGTCCGACAGGAGCATGTCTACATCCCGAATGAAATCAAGGGAGTGACCCTGACTCCGGATGAAATCCAGAAGCTGAAAAACGGCGAACAGATTTTCGTGGACGGCATGAAGTCCAACCAGGGAAAGGAATTCAACGCCCATCTGCAGTACAGCGCGGAAAGAAGGGGCATCGAGTTCATCTTTTCCAAGGACCAGGCCTTCAACCAGCAGACGCTGGGCGGCGTGCCGCTTTCCCCCATGCAGCTCAAGGCGCTGAACGAAGGGCATACCATCCTGGTGGAGGACATGAAACGCAAGAACGGTGAGGTGTTCTCTTCCTTTGTCACCATGGACAAGGTGACGGGCGGCCTGCAGTACACCCGCCACAACCCGGAAACGGGCGAAATCTACATTCCGAAGGAAATCTGCTCGGTCCAGCTGACACCGGAAGACAAGGAGGCGCTCCGCAAGGGACAGCCTGTCTTTCTGGAAAACATGATCAACCGCAAAGGGGAGGAATTCTCCTCCTTCGTCAGGCTGGACATGGCCAGCGGAAGACCACAGTACTCACGGACACCGGACGGCTTCAACGAACGGCAGGCCCCGGCCATTCCGGCTGAAGTGTACGGACACCTGCTTTCGGCACAGGAAAGGGCCAACCTGCAGGACGGAAAAGCCATTCTGGTCACCGGCATGAAGGGCCCGAACGGCAAGCCATTCGATTCCTACCTGAAAGTGAACGCCAATACCGGCCAGCTCCAGTATTTCCAGGAGAATCCCGATATCCGAAGAAACACGGCCCGCCAAGCCGCACAGACGGACAACGGCCAGCAGCAGGAGCAGAAAAGAAATGCCCGCCAGGCTGTCTGAGACTGTCCGTGAATGTACAAAGAAATCTTACTCACCTCAACCGATATGTATATGAATCCGAACAAACCCATCATTTTCAAGGCCGAACAGCTTGACTGGGAAAAGCTGGAAGCTGTCGGCATCCGCCGGAAGGAACTCGAAAAGGACGGCAACCTGGACCTGCTTCTCCAAGGGGCAGAGACCGGAGTGACCACGCTGAACCTGAAGACCCCGGTCTTCTCACTCACCATGGATGCCACCCTCAAGCTGGAGGTGGAACCGAACGGACGGCCGGTCATCGGCATCAACGGCATCCGACCGACGGAAGAATAACCTTTATTACAATGTATCACCGGCTGTCCATACGGTAAAAAGCCGTATGGACAGCTATAAAACTCAACAGATCATGATTGCCATATTGACAGACAAACCTAACGTAGGAAAAGTAATAGGAAAAGTGGTAGGTGCCACCCGAACAAGAAACGGATACCTGGAAGGAAACGGATATCTCGTCACCTGGACATTCGGTAACATGCTTTCGCTGGCCATGCCCAAGGATTACGGAGTCCGGAAGCTGAGCCGCGAGGACTTTCCCTTCATCCCTTCGGACTTCCAGCTAACGGTACAGCATGTCCGCACGGAAAACGGATGGATTCCGGACATCCAGGCGGTCCTGCAGCTGAAGGTCGTGGAAAAGGTGCTCCGCTGCTGCGACACCATCATTGCGGCCACGGATGCCAGCCGTGAGGGGGAAATGACCTTTCGCTATGTGTACGCCTACTTGAAATGCACGCAGCCCTGCCTGCGCCTGTGGACAGCCTCCCTGACGGATGAAGCCATCCGCAAAGGGATGGAAAACCTGAAACCGGACAGCTGCTACGACAGCCTCTTCGCTTCGGCGGATTGCCGGAACAAGGCGGACTGGATTCTGGGCATCAATGCCAGCTATGCCATGTGCATGGCCACGGGGCTGGGCAACAATTCCCTGGGCAGGGTGCAGACACCCATCCTGGCGGCCATCGCCAGACGGTACCGCGAGAAGGAGAACCATATCCCGACGGATTCATGGCCGATCTACATCAGCCTGCACAAGAACGGACAGATCTTCAAGCTGAAACGCAGGGATACGCTCACAGACCCGGAATCGGCCGAACTGTTCTACCAGGACTGCAAGCTGGCTTCCAAGGCACAGATTACGGAAGTGAGCCGCAGCGTGCAGGAAATCCATCCGCCCGCCCTGTTCAACCTGACACAGCTACAGAAAGAAGCAAGCCGGTACCTGGGGCTTACCCTGTCGGAAGTGTACGACATCGCGCAGACGCTTTATGAGAAAAAGCTGATTTCCTATCCGCGCACGTCCAGCAGATACCTCACGGAGGATGTGTACCGCACGCTTCCTGCCATCCTCCGGAGACTGGTTTCGTGGAACCTGTTCGAACTGGATACCGACCTGTCGGAAGGGATGCTGTCCGGTCTGTCACGAAGCGTGGTCGATGAGAAGCAGGTCAACATCCATCCGGCCATCACCGTTACCGGCATCCGTCCGGAAGGTCTCACTCCCAAGGAACAGGAGGTGTACCGGCTGATTGCAGGCCGAATGCTGGAGGCTTTCCTGCCTTCCTGCCGGACAGAGACAACCTTCGTCAAGGCAGTATGTGCCGCACAGGTCTTCCAGACCACCGGTGTACGTATTCTGGAAGAAGGCTGGCACGCCCTATTCCAGCGCCCCGGTGTCCTGTCCGTACCGGAAAACCCCGACGGATTGCCGATGCTGGAAGAAGGTGATACACCAGATGTCTGCAGCTGCAACCTGCTCCGGAAAAAAGACCTTCCGGTCCATCCGTTCACCGATGCCGAACTGGTGGAGTACATGGAAGACAAGGGGCTGGGCACGGTGGCATCCCGTACTTCCATCATCCGGACCTTACAGAACCGCAACTACATCCGCTATGCGGGGAAATACATTGTACCGACCCCAAAGGGCATGTTCACCTACGAGACCATCCGCGGCAAAAAGATTGCGGATACGGAACTGACAAGGGACTGGGAAGCCCTGCTGGCAGGAGTGGAAACGGGGCAGGAGGAAAAATCCGGCTTCCTGGAACGGGTAAGAAGCCTGGCCACCCTGCTGGTGGACGACATCTTCCAAACCTATGCGCCTTCCGGAGAATAAAGCTCCGAAAAGGAACGGGAATGCAGGCCTGAAAGGGTCTGCATTTTTTTGTGTCTGAAAGCAGCGCTGTTTTTCCGCTTTTAGGCGGCAAAGGTATTGGATTGCCGGATCTTTTGCTGCAAGGCGGCCCTGCGGGCTGGCCGGACGGAAAAAATCATCCTCGCTCTGCTCCGGTATTTTTTCCGTCCGGGCCTTGCGCAAAACGGCAATCCAAAAGGCAGGGGCCTATAAAATCGGGAAAACACATCCCGATGGGATTATTCATTTAAAAAGAAAAACGATGAAAGTAGCACGTATCGAAAAGACAGGCAAACAGGCCGTGACGCTGTTCCTGATAACCGGAATCTGCCTGCTGGCCAACAAGGGGATTGTCCCTATCGGACTGATCGCCCTGCTGTTGCTGACGGGAGGTCTCATGGACCTGCTGTTCAGCCTCCTGTTCCTGGTGGTTAAAATCATGGCAGTCCTGGCTGTGCTCGGGCTGCTTTTTCATTAACATTCAATCTATGCAAGTATGGAAACGATCCGATTCACCCCGCAGGCTCCGGCCGCTCCGGCTCTCTGGCCCCAAAATGACAGCAGCAGACCGGTCAAAAGACGTGTTCCACGTTCAGTGGACGAACCCAAAAGCATCGGCTATTACCTGGAAGGACTGCGCGACATCGCCAGCCGTCCGGACCGGGAAGCCGTTCTGAGAGAGTTCTTCAAGGAAACCTATGTATAATTTCTAAACAATTTCACAGTATGTTTTTTCAAACGATTTACCAGATGATGACTCCGGGTACAGACCTGAGCATCCACATCCGCAAAGTGGAGGATAAACTGAGTGTGGCAGTCATGCCGAGACGGAACAGCCTGAAAGAAGAGGTCCAGCAGAAAATGGTACCGCTAGTGCTGAGCGGGAATCCGTACGAGCTGGACAGCGCTTTCCTGCAGGCCATCATGCAGCCCTTGCAGAAGGTGCAGGGGCTGCTGGTCAATGCAGAGAATTTCGAGAAGCAGGCAGCCCAGGCTGCGGCAAGCGGTAAAAACGGCAAGGGCAGTGCGCCTGCGGAAAGCAAGGAAGCCCGTGAAAAGCGGGAAAAGATGGAGAAACTGCTGGCCAAGGCGGACGATGCCTTCAAGAACGCCAGATACCAGGAAACGCTTACCTGGCTCCGGCAGGCCCGGGCACTGGCTCCCGGTGAGAAGCAGGGCGTAATCGACAGCCGGATGAAAGAAGTACAGAAAAAGGCGGATGAAGGCAGCCTGTTTGCGGGAATGTCACCGGAAGCGCAACCGGCGGCAACCCGGACAAGCCAGCCGGAAAATGGAATACAACCGGCTGCTCCGCAACCTGTTCCACAGTCGGCTTCCCAACAGGCTGTTTCCTCTACAGTTTATAACCAGCCGGAACCGTCCCAGCCGGCCGTAAGGACAACGGACAGGAGCGGTTTCAGACAACCGACGGTTCAGCCTGCAATGTTTCCTCCCCAACAGCCCCATCCGGCAGCGGGACAGCATGGCGTGAACCGGCAGCCGGGCATGACCGGCCAGCCCCGTACAAACGGCCTGCAACCGGTTACGCCTGAAACGGATTTCGCCGGAGAGAATTACCCGTATGCCAACAGGCAGCAGTCTTTTGACAGTTTCGGTTTTGACCCCGAAGAGGAGGATGACCGGGAACTGCTCAGGGAAGACCCCTATGCGGAATACCTGGATTTTCCGGAAGAATACAGGATGAGAGACCAGGCACAGCAGGCTGAAATGGTGTATTGCTGAACAAATGTCTAACATAAAACGATAAAGGATATGGCACTTGAAATTAAAGGAATGAACAGAGTGTTCAAGATGAAAAAGAACAGCAACGAACTGCTGCTGGATGATCCGGACAGCAACCTGTCACCGGCGGAAGTGATGGATTTCTATTCCATAAACTATCCGGAACTGACCACCGCATCGGTACACGGACCGGAAATTGAGGACGACCGGGCGGTCTATGAATTCAAGACCACCATCGGAGTAAAGGGATAAGCCATGAAAACGAAACCATCCAAAAACAGACGACCATGTACACCACTTACAGCGCAGGCCATGCAGAATCTCGCTTCCCTTATCCTGTCGGAACTGGGAAAGGCGGACATAAGCCGGGGCATCAGACAGTCCGGACGCAGAAAACTCCCGCCCGCCGGAAGCCTTACGGTTTTCTGAACAGGACCCTGCAGCCCATCGCTCCGGACCTGTATACGGAAACCTACCGCGGAAGAGTGAACCTGACCACGGAAGAGAGCTTTGACTATCTCTACCGTTCGGCATTGAACTATGTGCAGCTCCTGAAAATGGAGCTGCCATACACTCCGCCGTCGAAAGCTTCCCCGAGGGAAAAGATCTGCCGGCTGTACCAGGTGCTGGATGCTTCCCTGACCGACCATGTCAATCTGGAGGTACGGAAGGGACAGCTTCAGTTCTGCATCTACCGGTACCATTCCTGGCCGGACTATACCTTGTTCTGGCTGCCGGTGAACTTTACGGAAAAGCTGCACGGGACATTGAAAAGGATTGTGCTGGAATTCATCAGACGCTTCATCCGTCACCACCGGATGCAGGACATTACGGATACACCCTATTTTGAAATGGCCGAATGTGGTCTGGACTGCTATCTGGAAGAGATAATGGACCGGGACGAGCTGAAACGGCAGCGGGAAAAGAACCGGATTTTCCGTTCCTACAGCGAAGGGAAGATCAGCCGGTGCCTGAAGCGGATGCGATCCCGTGCTTTCTGCCGCAAACTCGAAGAACAGGTACGGCAGTATGTCCCGGCTACAAAAGCAGAAAGCGGGTTACTGGAACTGGTCCGGGAGGGCCTGCCTTTCATCGCTACTTCCAGTCCGTGCATCATGGATTATGAATACGACTGGCACAGCGAGGAAGAGCCGGACTTCACGCCGATTCCGATGGGATACCAGATTCTGCTGACCTATTCCAATGAGGACGAACTGACGGATGAGCTGGAAAGCTATTTCACCTCGGACAGCCAGGAGACCTACTGCCTCACTCCGGTATCCAGTATGCTGATTACACCCCAAACTGAAAAGCCGCTTCCACCGGACGATTTCCCGGAACGCTTCGCAAAGTGGCTCTCCCGTTTCATGGATTATATTGCCAACCGACTAAATGACTGAATCATGAATGAACTGACTCAAAAGATACAACGCATCCTCACACCGAAAGCGGCTCTCATTGCCTATCGGTGTGACGAATGTAGAACAAACAGTACGGAATATTTCCTGGAACTCCGTCCCATCCACAAAAACGGACAGATGGGAGCCGGGATGCCGGTGACCTATGAGTTCATGAACGCCCTGATGGAATCCTATACGGAAGAAATGAGCGGAATACCGGCAGGCGTCCTTCCCGAGAACCTGCTGGCCTGCAATCCGAGAAAAGGACAGGAGGAATACATCTGGTACAACCCGCCGGGCAAAAGACAGATGTTCTTCCACAAGCAGCTGAACATCCCGGACGGTGTGTTCCATGTGCCGGGCATCATCTACCACATCCGCAGCGAGCGGATGGACGTCTATGCCTTCAAGGGAAAGAAGCCGACCGGAAAGACACCTCTGTACCTGGCCCCTTTCTTCAATGTGACGGGTTCCAGCGTATGTCTGGGTTCCTGTTCGTTGGAAAAGCCGCAGAACCCGTCCTTTCTTTCCCTGATGGAATATTGGGAGAAGCGATTCTGGCTGACGGAATTCGTCCATCTGGGCGGCAGACAAAATCCTACCGTGTTGAATCTGGTCACGGTGACAGAAAATGCGAGAAACCAACCTTTTGACATGAACGAGCTGAGACCGTTCAACAAACAGCTAAAAGATATCCTGCCATGAAAAAAGTACATTTTACCGAAAACTACCTGCTGAATCCCCACCATCCGGTCACCGTCTTCGTCATCGGAGCGGGAGGGACCGGCTCGCAGGTCATCACCAACCTGGCACGCATGAGCATGGCGCTCCGGGCATTGGGGCATCCGGGACTGCATGTGACTGTATTCGATCCGGATACAGTGAGTACAGCCAACATCGGGCGCCAACTTTTCAGCGAGACGGAACTGAGACTGAACAAGGCAACGGCCCTGGTCACCCGCATCAACCATTTCTTCGGCTATAGCTGGTCGGCAGAAGCAAAACGCTATCCGGATGTCCGGCAGAAGGAGGAAATGGAAACGGCCAACCTGTTCATCACCTGCACCGACAATGTACGCTCCCGACTGGCCCTGTGGAAGTTCCTGAAAGGCCTCAGCGGAAAGGGACCTGTTGATCACCGGACTCCCCTGTACTGGATGGACTTCGGAAACAGCCAGACAAAGGGACAGGTGCTTGTAGGCACACTGCGGGAGAAGATTGTCCAGCCTTCTTCACAGGAATACATACCCGTTCCCAGAATGAATGTCATTACGGAAGAGGTGGACTATTCACAGGTACGTGAGGTGGATTCCGGTCCAAGCTGTTCTCTGGCGGAAGCACTCGGCAAGCAGGACCTGTTCATCAATTCTACACTGGCACACATCGGCTGCAATCTGTTATGGAAAATGTTCAAGGAAGGGAAAACTGCCTATCGGGGTGCCTATGTGAACCTGGACTCGATGAAGACAACAGGAATTCTGGTATGAAGCCCCATACCGGACTGGCTTTCCCTTGAAAAAGTTGAATGGTCAGTCATCCTGGTCCGGGGCAACTGTCTGAAAGTTTCGGCTGCTTCAGTTATGTCCTCTTGCCGCGAAGGAGCAGGAATTCCTGTATTTCAGAGGCCAGATAGAAGGATTTTCCGTTCTTCTCCACGGAATAATATTTGATCTTGCCCTCCTTCCGGTAACGGGCCAGTGTACGCTGCGACACACCCAGCAGTTCAGCCAGATCCACGTTGTCCAGCAGTCTGTCACCGTTCATGCATTCCTTCAGACGGTTCATCTGATCCAGTTTTTTCTCAATACGGGCAAAGCCTTCCACCATTGTCCCGATCAGTCTTTCGAGTATCTCATTATCAATGTATGACATAATTCATGCGTTTTAAAGTGAATAAATCGATACCCTCGTTGTGCGCACTTGAAGAGTATATACCCTTATATGTGAAAATCTCGTGCCAATACGGACGATATTATCCGCTTTTAAAACCATATTACTGAAAATCAATGAAATATAATTTAGAACAGGAATCCGGGTGTAAAGGAAAAGTGTAAACCTTGTAAACCCTTTCTGTAAACCGGTTTACAGCCTGCCTGACATCTGAAGACACCTGATGCCATCTGACGACGCAGGTTTGAATCAGCTGCAATGAATTGTTACATTTGTATCAAACCCCAAAAATCGATTTATATGGAAATCATAGGTATGGAAGCAAATGCTTACGAGAAGAGTATCCGGGAATTGAATCAATTTCTGGACAGGATTGACCGTCTGCTGGAAAGTACGTCCCCAAAAGCCATCGGTGAATGGATTGACAACCAAGAGGCATGTCTGATATTGAACGTATCTCTCCGGACACTGCAAAATCTGAGAGACACCGGACAAATCGCATATACCCAGCTGGAACGGAAAGTCTATTACAAGCGAGAAGATATCCAAAAGTATATAAATAAACACAGCGTAAAAAGATGAGCAAGTTAATTACCGGAGACAATGAACGCATCGTTCAGTTCTACCAAAGGCTAAAGGAAACTTTAATTGCACTGGAATCAGCCCTTAAAGAGAAACGCCCCCTGTTGAACGGACAACGGTATATGACTGATGCAGAATTAAGCCAATATCTGAAACTGTCAAGAAGAACCTTACAGGAGTACAGGAACAATGGACTTGTGCCTTACTATCAGATAGGAGGCAAGATTCTGTACCGGGAATCCGATATAGAGGAGCTTCTGGAAAGAAACAGACAAGAAGCTTTTAAATAGAAAACCCGTTGCAATACGAAGTGAAAGAAAGATTCAAGGATACGATTTTTCGGTTCATCATGGTTGAAGTTCCAAAGAAAAATCGTATCTTTGGCATATAAAAACAAGAGTTCTATTTGTGTAAAACATAGAAGCCAATTTCAGACGAAATAGGTGGACTAAGATTAGTACTGTTTGATAAATACTTGATTATTAGCTGGATAAAACTTATAATTCGAGCCCCAAGCGGATCACTTAGAAATGAGAGAGTTACACGAAAGTAACTCTCTTTTTTTATGCCTGAATTGTGCAGGATTACATGGTTCAGTTAAACCGAGAGTTAAAGGATCAATGTAAAACCGAGAGTTAAAAAAACAAAGGAAGTCTTATACCAAGAAATTACGAGAAGTATTTCCTATCTTTATACA